>Ga0210017_1001229_pt1 | contig 22377 bp, 23 predicted proteins | sample CryGeyCG2014_020_FD_183966 | JGI IMG/M metagenome (GOLD analysis project Ga0210017, IMG submission 183966) | Groundwater microbial communities from aquifer - Crystal Geyser CG08_land_8/20/14_0.20 (SPAdes) (version 2) | ecosystem: Environmental > Aquatic > Deep subsurface > Groundwater | place... | reverse complement strand
TTAATATTTTAACTGTAATAAAGGGGTTGTGATGGAACAAGAACCAAAAACATTAAATGAAATGTTGAAGAAGGTTGTTGATTTATATGGTGATAGTTCTGCATTTAAAACAAAAAAAGCAAAAGATAAAAAATTCAAATCAATATCATACAGAGAGCTTTATAACAGGATAGAGAGCTTTGGTACAGGGTTAAAAAATATTGGTGTAAATGAGTTTGACCACCTAGCTTTAATATCTGAAAACAGGCTTGAGTGGATAATAGCTGATTTGGCAACAATTGGGCTTAGGGCTGTAGATGTTCCGCAACCAGGAGGAATCAGTTCTCAGGATATATATTTCAAGCTTAATCATTCTGACTCAAAGGCAGCCATATTGGAAGGTGAAAAAGAGTTCTCTAACTTCTACAATGTTGAGAAAGATCTGCCTGAAGTAAAAAATATAATCCTTATGGATAAGGTTAATATGTTCTCAAAGGATGAAGCTGCTCCTGAATGGGCAAAAGCTTTTGATTTTGAAAAATCTGGAAAAATAAGCAAAAAGCTCTATTCTGAACTTAAATCCTGTATAGAAAATAAGAACAAAAATATTTTTTTATCAAAAAACGCAAAGGTTTTTTTAAAGAAATATTTGGAAAACAATATTGAAGCTCTTTTGGAAAAGACAAACTATGATAAAGAGCAGAATAAAGAAGATCTAAAAGAAAATATACTAAAAAAAACTGTTATTTTAGATGATGAATTCTATAAAAGACATAATGTATTTTCATTCAAAAAAATAACAGACATTGGCAATGAGCTGTTAAAAAAAGGAGATAAATCCTTTTCTAAAATATCTGAAAGGGCAGAGCCAGATGATCTTGTAACAGTAATATACACTTCAGGAACAACAGGAAGTCCAAAAGGGGTTATGCTCACTAACTTGGGCCTTATGTACAATATAAAACTGGTTCCTGAATTATTTGATGTAAATAAAGAGGACAGGTTTCTGTCAATTCTACCTTCATGGCATATTTTTGAGAGAATAGTTGAATATTGTGCTATGAGTGTTGGAGCATCAACTGCCTATAGCAAGCCGTTTAAGCAGAGACTTTTGCCAGACCTTAAAGAGGAAAAACCAACCATAATGGTTAGTGTTCCAAGGATATGGGAGGCCCTATATGCCGGAATAATGAGCAACATCAAAAAAGAAAAGCCCTACAAAAGGTTCATGTTTGAAAAAGCCATTGATATAGCCAAAAAATACAAGAAAGCAGAGAGAATACTAAATAACTGCGAGCCGTTATTTGACAGGGCTAAACACTCAAAGCAAGAAATAAAAGAATCAGAAAAAACACACAGAAAATTAGGGTTTTGGTATAATCTCGCAGATAAAATTGTATTTAAAAAAATAAAAGAAATGCTTGGAGGCAAGACAAGGTTTGTGATTAGTGCAGGAGGAGCGCTTAGTGAAACAATGGATGAGTTCTATAATGCAATTGGAATGAACATTTTGGAGGGTTATGGACTAACAGAGACTTCGCCTGTTGTAAGCATCAGAACATTGGAAAACAATGTTATACACACTGTAGGAAAGGTTGTAACTGGTACAGAGGTTAAGATTGTGGATAGAAAAGATTATAACATAGAGATGCCAAATGGTGAAGTTGGTGTTATTTGGGTCAAGGGGCCACAGATAATGAAAGGTTACTACAAAAACCAGGAAAAAACAAGTGAGGTTATTAAGCTTATTGGTAAAGAAAGGTGGTTTAATACAGGGGATTTGGGCAGAAAAACCTATGATGGAAAATATCTTAATATCTCTGGAAGAATAAAAGACACAATAGTTCTTGTTGGAGGGGAGAATATTGAGCCATTGGTTTTGGAGGATAAACTAAAAGAAAGCCCCTATATTAATCAGGTTATTGTTGTTGGCCAGGATAAATCGCGTTTAGGTGCATTAATTGTTCCTGATTTTGATGCTTTAAAAGAATATGCAAAAAAGGAAAAGATTGAATATAAGAACATTGAAGAACTAATAGAAAATAAAAAGATAATACCTTTATTTCAAAAAGAACAAAAAAGATTAATCTCAAAAGATCAGGGGTTTAAACCATATGAAACAGTAATGGGTGTAAGAGTGCTTCCTCAAGAATTCACTATTGAAGCAGGGGATTTAACTGAAACCCTAAAAATGAGAAGATTTGAGATACATGAAAAATATAAAGAAGAGATAGATAAGATATGCGGAGAATCTTTATAGTAATATATTTATATCTTTAAATTTTTATATAATTCTATGAAATTTGATAAGGAGAAAAAAGACTGCCTAAATAAGATTGACAAGTCCAAAAAAGGTTTAGTAGACAAAGAAATAAAACAATTGGTTGATCATATTAACTCTCTTCCAGACTACTACACAACATCATCATGCTCTGGCCGAATACTTTTGATAAAGAGGCCTAAATCAGGAAAAAAGTGCGATGTTGAATTCTTATTTTCAAAGCATGGCAAGGTTGATTTTAATGAAATAAAAAATAAATTAAAGAATACCCCAGAAGAGGATTTGTGGTTCAGGCAGGAGTCAATGATACTGCATGTTGCATGCAGAACAATTGAGAATGCCCAGAAAATTCTTGATTTAAGCACTTTGGCTGGATTTAAACATTCTGGTATAATAACAACAAGAAAAAAAATTGTTGTTGAGATAATCGGCTCAGATCAGTTTGATACAATAATTGCAAAGCATGGCAAGGTTTTTGTCAGTGACGAACATTTAAGATTGCTTGTCAGTGAAGCAAATAAAAAGCTTGGAATAAACAGCAGGAAAATAAAGAAATTCTATGAACTCATTGAAAGCCTTAAAGCTCAAATGTCTCGGCCTTCTTAAAACTATGCAACAAGATGCCTGCAAAAAATATTGAGGCTGTTACTATAAGGCCTTTTGTATCAATCTCTGCAAAATTATTTTTTGAATTTGATTGTTTTACTACATTGCTGTTAATTTTAAATAAAGAGCTGTTTCCTGATTCTTTGTTTTTATTGGTTTTGTTTTGAATTCCTTTTGTAAGGTTAAGTTTGATTTCTTTTGAAGAAAAGCTAATACTGCTGTTACTCAATTTATCTTTATTATCAGCAACAAAAAGAGTTGTCTTGATTGCAACAGCAGGATTAAAACTAATCTTATCTGTTTCAGAGCCTATCTCTTTTATGTAAATGTTTGTATGATATGTTGTGGAATTAACATTTTTAGGGATATTAACTATTGCCCTTATACTGGTGCCTTTGCCTGGTGGGATTAAAACCATGTCTGGAGTAAACTCAAACCAGTCTTCATAGCTAGCTGTGTATATAAGATAGTTTGTTTCTGTGTCCTGTGTGTTAAACAGGCTGAATTCTCTTTCAAAAGGAACCTCTTTTGATAAAACATCAAATTCAAGTTTTGCAGGGGAAACAGCAATAGCATTTGACTTTGTAAATGTAGGCAATAAAAAAAGAACTAAAAAAATAATAAGTTTCATCTTCAGTCAGCAATAGCTGTTATTGTTATAGAGCCAGAATAGCTTCCTATTTTTGTTTCTTCTGGGATATTTAACCTTAGGTTTATATTATCATAACTTGACTCTCCACATATAAGATTAATGTCTGCGAGTGTTGGATTGTTTAACAAAGGAACAAATGAAAATGCACCAAACTGGTATTGCAAATTGCTTATATTAATTATTTCCTCACCATTTGTTAAATCTGTACCACTAATCTCAATATCAGAGACAAGGTTTCCAATGTTCTGGATAATTAAACCACTACTTCCCTCAAGGGATTTGTTTGCCCCGCTAGTAATCTCACCAAAATTAACACTATCAAAATTTATATCAACAGCCAAAAGTTCAAGATATTCAAATTGAATTGTTTTAATTTCCTCTGAGCTGCTGTTATCAACTGCCTTGATAACTACATTATAGCCGCCTGGAAAATCATAAAAACTCATATTTGCTTTGCCTTCATAAATAGCCTCATACTCACTTGTGGTTTCTTTTTTCAAAAGCTCTATCTCATTGCTGTTGATTGTTGCACTAACGCTAACAATGTCCTCTATGCTGTAATCATCACCTATAACAGCAGTTATTGTAATCTCTTTATTTTCCCCAGCATTGGGCATTATCTGAAATCCTTCTATGTTATAATAATCTGGAGAAATAGTTATATTATTGATAGATGGTTTTTTTCCAATAATATTAACATAAATTGGTATTGTTTTTGGCTCTGCAGTTAGATTTTGTTCTGAACTAGTGCTGCTAACGCTATTCTTCATTCCAGGGGTTCCTTTATCTGAAATGCTTTCATCCCAATTAGCTTCATTGCTTTCTTCATCAGGGTTTTTTCTCTCCAGGCTTTTGCTATTTCCATCTGCGCCCCAGCTTGGTGAATAGTCAACACAATCAACCAATGTTAGTGAGCTGTCTTTAATGCATATAAGCTCGCCCAGATTAGTTAAAGAAAAAGCACTATCAATCAGGGTTTTATTAAAATCAGGATAATCCAATAAAAAACTATCAGCATTATCAGTTATAACAGCATACTCATTGCTAGGAATAACCAAATCCCCTTGGGAAACTGTCAGTCCATGATTAACATCATTTTCATATAGCTTCCATTCACTAATATCTACATCAAGAGCTTCATTGTTGTACAGCTCTATCCATTCCCGGCTAGTGTCTGTTCCATCTGGATTGTACATTATCTCATTTATTACAATTGCATTTACGCTCTTTGCTATAAGAAAAATAAGGCAAATCCAAACAATCAAACAAAATTTTTTATTATACATTATCACACCCCTAAAATTAAATCAGAATAGGTAGATAAAAAATAGTTTTTAACACTTTCCAGGAAAAAACATTCAAATATTCATTATAAAAAGAAATCTTTTGGTTTTTATGAAAGATTTTAGATATTTGGTTAGAAAAAGTATAAAAATTAGAATAAAGAATCAAAAATTTTAGAATAAAATAAAAATTAAATAAACAAAAATAACAAGCTGCAATTAGAATTCTTAAGCCCTTTTTTATTTACACCTATGTATGGCAAGTATGGGTTTGATGTTTAGTATTTTAAAATTAGTTTTATTTTGATATGCGCTTGTTATTATATTGCGAATATTTTTCTACTAAATTATCTAAGCCCTTTCTTACTAAAGGCACAGCACCTGGAATATGTCCTATAAGCTTTGCAACTTTACCTCCTAACCCACTATAATATAATTTTACAAAACTCCTGCCAAAATAATTTTTATTCAATACATTATCTCTGTACCATCTTAATGTATCTAATTGTGGTGCTGTTCCTCCATAAACAACAGTCGCTACAAAGCAACTTTCCCCATCACCGCTACTGCTATAAGAACCACCTTCATCTTCTTTAGGTTTAAAAGTAGGGTATTTATCTAAAAGACTTTTACTAAAAACTCCTTTTTGGTCACCTACTTTTCCTTCTCTTTCACGAGAAAAAATACCTTCTTTTTCAACTCTAACATTTTCTCCAAAAATATTTCTTGTTTCTTTAGCTCCATCCCAAGTTCCATGAAGTTCGCCTATTTTTTTATCACCAAACAAGCCTTTTTCGTAAGCAACCTCTTTGCCATCTTCCTTTTTTATGTATTTTTCTCCCATTTTAACTCCCACTAATTATCTTCTTGGGAATAGCCTGAATATCATTGCCAGGAATATTCCTGCCAAGATAACTACTGCAGTCACTAACAAAACAAGATATAGGCTTGTGTCCTGGAAAGAGACCTCTCTTGTTATTTCACCAGTGGTTGGTGTTGTTTCTTTTTCTTCTTCCTCTGTTGTTGGTTCAACAATAATAACCCCTCCTTCTTCCTCTTCTGGAACTTCTTCTTCTACAGGAGTTGTTACTACGCACTTGCTTATTACAAGGTCTGTTGAGCCATAAGCATTTAACTCAAAGTCTTTGTCATAATAGTCTGATGAATCATAATACATCTTTGTAATTACTTTGTATATTCCAGGTGCAATATTATCTGCTACTGTTATTGTATAGGATTTGCTCCAGTCATCTCCCTCATCAATCTCAATATCTTCTTGTTTTATGTTAATTCCCAATGCGCTGTTTTCTATTGTTAATATAAGTTCATCTTCGTCACTGCTTCCAAAATTAACCAGATTAACAGAAAATGTTGTTTCTCTATCACAGGATAATGTTGACTGGTCAAACTCTGCTCTCTCAAGCTTCATATCATGTTTTTCCTTCTCTACTTCAAGCTTAAGTGTCCATTCGATTCTGTGCTCTGTGTATGGAGATTTAGCTTCTTCTCCCTCTACAACAATTTCAACATCATAGCTACCTTCATCAATAGCTGTAGGAAGGTCAAACTCAAGTGATTTTATTGAGCTCTTTTCTTCTGCATCAAGGTCAAACTCTTTTGTCTCTTCCTCTAAGTCATCCCCATCATCAATTTCCTTGATTGTAACAGTAATAAATATGTTTTCTATCTCTATGTCTTCCTCATCCTCATCAAATAAATTCTTTATTACAAAGTCAAATTTAATATTTGATTTTGGCTTGGCTTCCTTACCTATTGTGTCCCCATCATTTAAATTTGAATCTTTGCTATCGTCAACATAAACATCAAGATCATATATTTCTAGCATTGATTTTCTGTTTACATTTATTGTAAAAGTATTTAAAGCTGTTCCACCATAACCATCATTAACAGTTACAGTACAGGTTGTTGTTCCTGTTTTGGTATCATTAACTCTTGTTGCAGTTAATGTAGTTCCTGATGTTGGTATACTGCATGTTACTAATGAAGTATCTCCCTGAGCTACAGAGTATGCTAAAGAATCACCATCTGCATCAGAAGCTGAAACAGTTGCTGTATCAGAACTTTCATGAGAATCAATTGTAATTGATCCTGAGCTTATTGTTGGTGCTTTATTTTCAACAAAATCATCTTTAAAATAATCACCAGGTGAGTTTTCACCTGTTGTTGTTGATTTGGCGTAAACCCTTATTGTGTCATGTGCATCAGAAACTTGTATTGTATATGAGTTTGTAGCACTCCAGTCCTGCCTTATAGTTGATTCATTCACATTATAAAACTTATAATGGTATGTAATTGTGTCATTATGAGCATCAGTTCCACCTGAAGCAGTTACTGTTAATGTATTTCCAACATAAAGATGTGTTGGGAATCCTGTTATGTCAGTTGGGTCTGTTGGTGCCACTGCACTAACTGCTGTTGCAAGAAATAGCATAACAAATATTCCAACTAAACTCTTAATTAAAAAAGCTTTTTTCATTTTTTTACCCCCAAATTTTACCTATTCTTAAAACATACATATGAATAGTCATATATTATTGATAAGTAGTTACACATCATATATAAAGCTTGCTATTCTATAATATATATAATAAAGTATATATTTATATTAAGAAAAAATCCTAAGAAATGATTCCAAACTTATCCAAAGCTCTTTTCAGCTCTTTATGGTCTCTTGCATAGTTTTTAAGTGGAATTTTTTTAATTGCAGAGTCAACTGCCTGCCTTATTGCTATTGCTCCTGCTTTTGTGCCGTCTGGATGGCCATGGCAGCCGCCACCAAACTGCATCACTATATTATTGCCCATTGCCCTCATTAAGCTTGGCACGCATCCAGGATGCAGGCCGCCAGAGCATACTGCAAGGGTTGGCTTTATATTATACCATTTTTGCTCAAGCATATAAGTCCCTTTTTCAGTTATTATTTGATTTTCTATATCTTCTCTTATATCTTTTATCTCATGCTTTGTTCCAGTCATCTTTCCAACTATTGCGCCAATATGAAGCTGGTCAACACCTATTAGTCTTGCTACTTTTGCTATAACAAGCATGCTTATTCCGTGCTTTTCATCTCTTGTGAAAGCTGCATGGCCTGCCCTATGGGCATGAATAACAAGCCCTAGATCAGCATTCCTTAATGTCTGCAGTGCAGACCAGCCAGAAGTAATAATATCAATCATCACATACCTTCCGCCATTTGCCTTAACAAATCTTGCTCTTTTCAGCATTTCATTTGTTTCAGCAGTTATATTTGGCATGTATATCTTAGTTTCTCCTGTCTCTTTCTCTGCCTTGTTCCTCATTTTTAGGGTTTCAATAACCCTTTTATTGAAGTTATTAAACTTCATAGAGGTGAGGTTTTCATCATCTTTAACAATATCAAGGCCGCCTGTCCAGGCATCATAAGCTACTTTTGCATGCTCTTTTTCATTTAAGCCGAGCTTTGGCTTTACTATTGTACCTATTAAAGGCCTGTTTTTGATTCCTGTGATTTTTCTTATGCCGTTTATTCCAAATCTCGGACCTTTGAATGATTTTACTATTGATTCTGGAAAAGAAATGTCCAATAAACGCAGATTTTTAACCACACTCATTCCAAATATATTTCCAGCAATACTGGAAAGAATTTCAGGCATATTGCCTTTTTCAAATAAATTTTCATTGTAGGCAATTTTTATTATATTTTCTTTTTTGTTAATATAGAAAACACTAGGTTTCAGGGTTTTAGCTATTCTTTTGTTCATAGTGCCAATATCAGTCCATGTCCCTATAGAAGACTCAAGTGCAACATTGCTTGCAGCATTTTCAATAGTTGTATTATTTGGCTCCAGGTAGAACTCACATACCAAATCAGTTTTCTGCGGTTTGTATTTGAGGTCAATATAGTTTAACAAAAAAACACCTTTTTTATTTATTTCTAAAATTAAAAACATTTGTTAAATCAACATTCTCTTCAGCATAATGTTTTTCGTTCTTATGCTCTTTTTCTGGCTCTGGTTCTTTTTTTTCCTCTTCAGAGTTTTGCTGTTCTTCTATGTTTTTATCTGGATTTTCTTCTGAGTTCTCTTCTTCGGATTGCTCAGTTTGCTCTTGTTCTTTTTCTTCAGACTCTTTAATTTTATTATTACCATCTTCCACATAAATAGATTCAGAATCCTCTTCCATCAGCTCTTCCACTGTTCTTTCTTCTTTTGTAACATCATAATCTGGCTTTGTTCTGTCAACCGGCTCTATCTCATCAACTGTTGGAAGCACTTCTTTTTTTTCTTCTGTTTCTTCTTTAAATTCATCCTCTTCGCATGATTCTTCAGGCTTAATCTCTTCTGATTTTTCTTCAGGAACTTCTGATTCTTCACTAATTGTTATTTCCTCAGGTTCGTTGCTCAAATTTTTCTCTTCCATAACTTCTTCAATGGTTTCCTGCTTCTCAACTGGCTTTTCTACTAGTTCTTCAATTTCTATTGATTCTTCAGAAATTTCTGATTCATTTTTTGTTTCTTCACAAGTTTCAGGCGTTTCTTCCACTGGCTCTTCAACTTCTTTTTCTTCCTCAACTGTTTCTTCAGGTTTTTCTTCCTTGTGTTCTTCAAAATCCTGCTTAATGATTTCAGGTTCTTTTACCTTAACCTCTGGCTTTTCCTTTGGCTTTCCAATCATATTTTTTGCCAGCTCTATTGCATCATGCATACTTGCAGCAAGACCATTATTCTTTAAGGATGTAGCTAACTTCATTATCTCATCTGGAACATTCATTATTTATCACCTTGTTATTATATACTATGAGCTAAAGATAAACTTAATATTATATAAAAGTTACCTTTTGGCAAAGAAGATTATATCTTGGTTTTCCTCAATTGTTTTTGTTATCTTAAACAATTTTTGTATGTTATCTTTTATCTCATTTATTTTAGCTGACTTTTTTAATATGCTTAACACAACATTTTTTCTGGAAACCCGTTTTATCTCTTCCAAACCTCTCTTTATATTCTTAAAGTTGTGAATTGCAGTAACAGATATAACAACATCAAAAGAATTGTCTTTAAACGGAAGGTTTTCAGCATACGCCTGTATGTAAAGTGCATTTTTTCCCTGATTTAATAGGTTTATGGCTGGATCAACGCCTACTTTTACACAGTTAAATTCTTCTGCAAAAATTCCTGTGCCGCAGCCAACATCCATAAGAAAGTCCTGTTTTTTTAGTTTTAGATTATTTTTTATTATCCTTATCTTATTTAATTGCTCTTCTCTATATAATTTGTTATATGAACGTGAGATTGAATTGTAGTAATCCATCTTAAGAATTTAATACTCCTTGTTTGTTAGATTGTATTGCACAACATGGTATGCATCAAGCTTAAATGGATAACTTGGCGTTGTTATGCCTGTTATATTATATAGTTTATATCCATAATCATCACACTCATTACTCCAGAAACAGTAGTCAACATAGCTTTTATCAGTAACATCATTGCATAATGTCTGGTTTATCATTGATTCTATGCCGCAGCATAATGAAGGTGAATTATTATTATAAAATCTCATAAGATAGCTTGGTGAATGCTCAGTGGATTCATTAGATTCATGCCTGTAAGTTGCGTTTGCAATATGTTCGCTTAGTGTGATAACACCCCACTCTGTATCATTAAAGGGAGTTTCCTTTATTGGGTGAGAAAAACCTGAGTTTACAAGGTATAGAGGGTCATCAAAACCAAATATGCTGATGACTACACTAATTGTTTTTGTTTTATTCCATAAAGCAATTCCTGCATCAACAGAATAATTTATAGTTAAGTTAACGCCAAACTGCCATGGTCCAGTATCATCAGACTGAAATATTAAAGTATTTATATTATCTTTATCAAAGCTTGTTGTTATATGTAATACATCCTGTGACATGTTTTCAATATCTTCAAGCCTATGGGCAAAAGTGTTTTCCTCCATCAGTTTTATGTTGTATATAGTATTAATGTTTTCTCCGTTTATTGAGCCATTTAACAGAATTTCCCCAAACTTTGAGTTTAAATCAGTTTCATTATCTAAAAAATCTGTTTGGTTTATATACAAGAGAAGTGACTTAAGTGCATTATAGCTGCTTGTATATAGTGATGTTTCAAGGTAAGATGTTTCAAGGTTTCTTAAATAGTTGTCAGCTGTTTTAACCCTTGATTTAAGTACAGGTATCTCATTTTTTGAAGTGACATAAACATCAGAGGAGAATGATAAAACCAAAACACTTACAACAAGGATTGCCATAAATGTGAAAAACACCCCTTTTTTATTTTTTATTGCCATGTTATTACCTCTGATGTGTAAGGTCCCCACATAGTTGAATCATTTATCTGACCGAATATTATACTTTTTGATGATATCAGGACTCTTGAGGTTTCCATACCTTCTCCCTTTGTATAATTAAATAATATATCACTTCCATCCTTAATTAATAACTGGAAGTTGTATTCTGGAGGAATTATTCTTAAGAAGACTTTTTCTGTGAAATTGCCTGCTGTGCTGTTCATACCCCTAAAGCAAAATTCCCCTACCTGCTCTAAAACAGTATTTTGTGTATTTGTTATGTTCCCGTCTTTTGTTAAATTACTTACATATTCGTTATCACTTATCTCATAAACCTTTATTGATGAGACAGTATCTATAACATCCTGGGAAAGGAAAGCTGTCTGCATCTCATAAGGCTTGTTTGTGCGGGCAAACAAGATTAAAGAAATGCCAATAACTATAATGCTTGTTGCAATAAAAGCGTCTAATGTGAAAAAATATGCCTTTTTGTGCATTCTTAATATGTTGTTTATCATCTAGTATTTAAATTATTTTGTTAATTTAAGAGTTACAAGAGAGAAATTGGCTTGTACTCGACTAAGGAAAATCCAGTGGGTTTTGGCTATTACTCTTATGTTGTGTTTACTTTATCGCTGCCTATGCCAACAGTGTCATCAGATTCGTTTATATAGATTATGTACCCTTCCATATCTTCAAAATGGATGTAGAACTCTCCGTCTATGCCAAGCTCTTTCTTAAGGTTTTCATATCCTTCTGGGGTTTGACTTTTTTCAACAAGCTCGTCTATTTTTCCTTCATCAACTTTTTTTTCCAGAATAGCAGTTTGGTTTTCACCTGTTCCTGATGATGTCATAATCTCAGGAACTGTTTCGCCTTCTTTTTTAAGCTCTTCTGCTTTATTGGGTTTTGACGACATATCAATAATATAAAAAAATCCTATAATCACAACAATAAATATAAATATTGCTATCATCACATCTAAAGACCATGTTTGGGCTTTTTTCATTTAAATTAACCTCTTTTTAGGAACATACGTTATTAAACAGGACAATTCCATTTTCTTTTACAATATTATTTTTTCCTTTGCAAATGGTTCCATCAACATTTTTTGGCAGTTTTTTTACTGTTTCATGAGTTTTTGTAAAATTAATATATTTAAGCACTAACTCGCTATAATTTGTTCCCATAGTAGTTGAGTTTATAAGTGTTACTGAGTAATTAATGCCTTTAAGTGTTTGTGGAATTTCAAATGTTCTTGAATAGCCGTCTTCAACTCCTGCTGCAAGATCAATTTCTCCCTCAATAACAGAGCTCATATCCTCTATAAGTACCTGGTCTTTTTGATTCTGCACATCAACCATTCTCTGTGCAATAACAAGAAGGAATATGTTGAATGTCAAAAACATAAATCCAATCAACAATGCAACTTCAATGGATGATTGTGCTTTTTTCATATTGACACCTATTTAACTCTAATTAATACATTATCTCCATTTGCCTCAACTATCACATTCTTTAGTCCAGGAGAATAATCCTCTTTTGTGAAATTATAACAACGCCTGCCGCTAGCATCATCAGATGTTATATTAGTAGTTATGTTCACCTTTGACTTAAATCCAAGTTCTGAACCATCTGCTAGAAAGAATATAAGTTCTTGGTTGCACCATATTTCCATATTCCTAACACCATTAGGCATTGTTAAGTCAAGTGTTGTTTTGGATGGGCCTCCAAGATAATATATTTCCTCTGCAGCATCAATTATTTGTGTTCCAAACCTGTTAACCTGGCTTTGAGCTATTTCTTGATTTGACCTGTGTGAATAGCTATAAAATATATATATTGAAGGTAGAATTACAAGCATTATCAGTCCTGCCACAAACACAACTTCTATAGATGCCTGTGCTTTTCTCATCATTGCCATTATTAACTAAAAAATCCTGTTTAAATATATAAAAGCTTTGTGCCTACTCAAAAGTAATTTTAACTAAACTCAAGATTAATATAGTTTTACACTTCTACTAAAGTATAGTAAGGAAATTATAATAAGTAAAACAAATCAAGAAAAAATGTAATAAATAAAAGAATTAATTAGAGTATAATAAAATAATTAAATTAATAAATTAAGAAAAATACAATAAATAAAAGAATTAACTAAAATACAAATAAAAGATTAAATTAAAAATTTAAAAGAATTACTCAACCTTTGCCAATAATTCTCCTTCCATTGTGTGAGCAAATTTGCTACAATCAGTATCATTAACTGAAGTGTCATCACAATAAACAAGGGTTATATCCCCTTTTGTCTTGCCACTGAACTTTGCTACTGAAGTGCATGTTATTGTGACACTGCCATCCTTACCGTTTGCAAGATGCCAGCCATCTAGCAGATTGTATTTATCAGCACCACCTGGAGCAGTAGTTTTTAGATTAATAATAGGACAATTAAGTATCTGCCCTGTGATATTTATGCTAGTAATCATTATGCCCTGCCCCATTCCATTTTCTATTTTAAGAGATATTGAGCCTGGAGTTCCTCCCTTTATAATATGGTCCTTACAGTATAAACCCATTGGCAGAGTGCATTTCTCTGGCAGAAGGTTCTGCGGGTTTAGAACACCAAAATATGCTAATGCACCAATAACAACCAGAACAACAAGGATTGCCCATCCATATGTCATTAAGAATTCCATGGCAGCTTGTGCCCTTTTTTTCATAACCATTTTATCTCCTCCTTTTTTTATTAATAATAACTGACTATACTGGATTATATTATTACTTTTATATAAACCTTTCGTTTTTTTTTGCATAATTAGATTGCAATTAAGCTGCTAAATATCATTGTAAGCAAAAACATGAACATAGAATACATTAAGAGTGACAAGCCAATAAATAGAGGGATATACATTACTCCTGCCTTAATGCTTCCCTTTCTTATCATTGAAACTATCATTGATGAGAAAGTGGATATTGTAACAAGTGCATACCTTGAAAAAACCACAAAGTCATCTGGCTTTATTGATACAGTTGAAATAGTTAGCGGAAGAGTGATCCCTCCCCTTACCTCTGTTGCCCCGATTTTAGCAACAAACTTTCCTAAGATAGTAAGCAGCTGGTATGACAAGGCAAATAATCCAGGTGCAATGACTATTACAACAAATGTTATAAATATCACATAAGTCATATTTGTTGCAGCCATCTCCTTTTTTAGCATCCTTGTTTCCTCTATGTTTTCAATAACCCTGTCAATAAGCTCTGCTATTCTTCCGCCGCCCTTAAGACCCTCTATAATAAGGTTGAATGACCTTCTCAGCATTGGAGAATCATACTTGTCTGTGAATTCTGTTATTGCCTCATCAACATCCTGTCCAGTCATAACCTTTTTTGCAGCAAGCCTCACCTCAGTGGCAAGTATTCCGAACTCTGGCTTTATAGCAGACCATAATGACTTTTCAAAAGACATTCCTCCCTTAAGATTTTCTGAAACAAACTTCAAGAACTCCTGCAATACATCCTCCATCTCTTTTGTTCTGTTAAAAATCCTCAAGTCCAAATAGAAGTATATTATAGCAAATGTAAGAACAGCAATACATGATGCTATGGCAAAGCCAAAAACAAATGAAAAAATGAAAAGTTTTAATCCAGAGAATGAATCAATAAGAATAGGATAGGCATATAAAAAAAATAATAGGATTGTTAATAGTATAAATCCATAAAAAAGAGCACCAAATGTTTTGTATGGGACATCTGTTATGCCTGTCCTAAGAAGATATTTTCTAAGTCTTGGCCTAATCCTTTCAGGGATTATTGCCTTTCCAAATTCCTCTAAAAATACTATTTTCATAGGTTCACCATTGGTCTTGCTGACTTGATTAATGATATAAACAAAAATTGTATTATAGCCAAAAAGAAAAGCACTGAGAAAAGGTGCGTCATTGTAATATCCAGCTCAAGAAAGCTGGAGATAACAACAAGCATTGTCATGCCTAATGAAGGGATTACACATGCAATTATCATATAAAACATAACTAATGAATTTAGCTTTTTGCCATATTCTTTTATTTCTATTATTTCTTCTTGTGTTATCTGCTTCAAGGTATTCCTCAATGGGTCTGCTATCTCTGCTCCTGTTTTCAATGATGTTATTATCTGCCATATTATAAGCCTGAAGTTTTTTGATGCATTATACTTTCTTGAATTTTCAAGTGCATCCTCTATTGGTGTTCCAGTGTTTATATCATCAACAATTTCCTTAAAATACCTGCCTGAAACACCATAGCTTTTTGATGCGTCAATAAGCGAATTGAATAATGGAGTTCCTGATTCAAGCTTGACAAGAAGGTATCTGCCTGCAAACAAAACCTCTTTGTTTATCTCCCTTTCCCTCCTTCTTATATAAACCTTGGGTGTATTGAGCATAAATAAAAATGCTAATATAAAAACAAAAATTAGGACAAATGGGAGTATTGAAAGTGAAAGCATCTGGCTGCTTAGGATAAGAAACATGAAAAAAGTTGCAGTTATAGAAGCAAAAACAGAAAACACCAGTGCCTTTTTAACAAGCTGTTTAGGTGTTTCCTTCATATGTGCAACTATCATATTATGCTTTAATTTAGGAAGCTTCCTGACAATAAGATTGACCAAATCAATTATAGATATCACCCTTTTAGTGTTTTAGTTTTTTAGTGTAATATTTAGCAAATATCAGCCCTATCTGATGTATATTTGTGATGTTATTCTTAACAAGCCATTTGAGTATGTTTATTTTTTCATTTATATCTGCCTTTATCTCATCAGGTGTAAGGCCTGTATAAAGGTTTATTGTATCCATAAGGACATTTGATTCATTTACCTGTTTTATCTCATCCCTTTGGGCATCCAGCTGCAGTAAAACATTTGGGTCGCCGGTTGGTAAGACCTCTGCAATCTGCAATGTTCTCCTCCTTCCAGTCCTTCGGTCACGATGCTGCACAACTATTAATGAAAGAGCAGGAAGCATAAGCTTGGGAATATCTATAGGGGGATTTGTCATTCTTATAATGGTTTCTTTGGCATTATTTGCATGCAATGTAGCATAAACAGAATGCCCTGTGTGCATTGCCTCAAACAGCACTTCAGCCTCTCTTTTTCTTCTTATCTCACCAACAACCATTCTGTCCGGCCTCATTCTAAGCGAGTTCACAAGAAGGTCAAGCATAGTAACCTCTCCCTTGCCCTCTGGATTTGGCAATCTCGTCTCCAAAGGAACCCAGTGCAGTGAATCAGGCAAGGTCAGCTCTCTTGTATCCTCAATAGAGATTATCCTCTGGTTTGGCGGAAAGAAATTAGAAATAACATTAAGCATGGATGTTTTTCCAGAGCCTGTTCCACCTGTAATTAAAATAGAAAGCTCATTCTGAACAGCAAGCCATATCAGTGCAGCTGCATAGTATGACAAGGTTTTATCCCTGATAAAATCAGTTATTGTCCATGGTTTTTCAGCAAATTTTCTTATTGATATTGTGTTGCCATCTGTTGAAATAGGGCTTAGTGTGGCATTAACCCTATCACCAGTTGGCAGACTGGCATCCATTAATGGCTTTAAGAGGGTTATTTCCTTTCCAACATCTCTTCCAATCATTGTTGAATAATGCCTTATCTTTGATTCTGATGGTATTCTAACATTTGTCTTAAGCCATCCATGTTTGCGGTGATAAACCCATACGGGGCTGTAAGCGTTGTTTACTACTATATCTTCAAGATTTTCGTCTCTTAGCAAGATTTCAACATTTCCAAGACCTATATTTTCCTGTATCAAGTAGTTTACAAGAAGGTTAGAGGTTTTTTTGTCAATATCTGGAAAATATTTTTTTATCAGAACAAGGATTTCCTTGCTGAACTTGTTCTTAATAATACTAGGATCACCAGTATCTGTTATCTGGATATCGCCTATATTAACCTTTGATACAAACTCCTCTCTGATTTTATGCAAAATAATGTTTGTTATTTTGCTGATATTTAAAATAGATATATTGTATAATGGCACAAAATCATTTTTTCTCAAAAAAATCTCTACATTAACAACCATATCATTAACATTTAGTTTGTAAGAATCCAGTTTTGTTATTTCTTGTGCATCAGCCAATATATTACACCTCTCTTTTATTTATTATTTAGTTTATTTATTATTTAGTATTTAAATCTAACTATTATTTACTATGCGACATAAATAATAACTTATTTATATAAGTTCATCTTATTGGTTTCATAAGAGGTGATTCTTATGAAATCAGCAAGGCAAAAAGAACGTGAACTTATAATAAGACTACATAATGAGAAGAAGAGCACTTATCAAATAGCAGATATTCTTGGTATAAGTCAAACAAAGGCATCATTTTGGATTAGAAGATACATCAAAACTGGAAGTCTTGAAAACAAACCAAGAAGTGGGAGACCCACGCCTTTAACAACTAGTGAACTTAATTCCATAGCAAGCACAATAAAATCAAAACTTCTTAATCCTATACAAAAGAACAAAAAAGCTGGGATTTCTTCCAAAGAAGTCTTGCAGCTTATTGATCATAAGACAAAGCGTAAATATACATTGCGCCATATCCAAAGACTGCTCCATAAAATGGGATTCTCTCTGGTAACACCAAGAGTAAGCCATATCAGGAAAGATGAGAAAGCCCAGGAGAAATTCCGCAAAAATTTTAAAAAAAACTTGAACAGGAATATGTGGGCTATATTATCATAACATTTGATGAAGCAAGTTTCAGGCTTGTTCCGGTTTACAGGAGAGTCTGGTATATAAGGGGTGAGAAACCAAAAGGCGTCTTTTTCTGGAGCAACAAAAAGCTTATTATTTTTGGTGCACTTATTGATGGAAAGGAATTGTTCTATGAGTTCTATGATTCACTTAATTCACTCACCTACAAAGCTTTTCTTTCAAGCTTTATAGAAGAACTTCCAAGAGGGAAGTATGTATTTCTTCTTGATAATGCTCCTTACCACAAATCCTCATCTATAAGGAATTACTTAAATCAGTTAGACAAGAACATAGTTGTTGAGTTTTTTCCGCCATATACTCCTGAACTTAATCCGACAGAAACATGCTGGAAAACTATAAGGCACAATGTGACAAACTCAACATGCTTTCCAACATTGGAAAGCATGCAAGAAGAAATTGAAAATTTTCTTGGTAAACATTTTTTTACACTTAATTTAAGCAATTACTTATGTCGTTGACTAATTTTTATTTTAATTAAGTTATTTTTTATGCACAGAAATGCTTGCGAAAACCTCTTACTTTAGTATGAGGATGAGCATTTCTGGCATCCTAAAAATCCATTGTCAAAAGAAAACTCCGTCAAACCAGCATCTTTAGATGCTGGTAGGAGTTTTCTATGGATTTTTATGATTTTAAAATTTTAATTTTAATTTAATTGAATTTAATTTTATTATAGTTAAGTTATTTTTTATTTTTTTTAATATCAAAATCAGGTGGTTGTGGGGGCATTAATTCAATTTCCTTATCTTTTTTGAACAAGCTAAACCACGACTGCTTTGTCTCATTAACAGCCTCATTGAAGATTGGTTTTGGTTTGATTGGCTTTTTATATCCTGCAAATTTTGGTGGCTCTGGTAAAGCTGAAATAGGCAGGGGTTTAGGTTTAATAACATCAGTTATTTTGGGTTTTGGGATTGGTATTGGTTTTTTAATCTCAGGCCTGGGAACAACCTTCTTATAACTTTTTAAAAGTGGTTTTTTTGTCTCAGCTAGTTTTTCTGGCCTGAATTGTTTTGTTTCAGGCAGTGAAACTTCCATGAATTCCTTATCTTCCAATGGCTCTTTAAGTTCAGGAATCTCAACTATACTTTTTCCTAATGCCTCATGACCAGAAATATCCTTATAGAAAGCCAGAATTCTTGTTCTAAGCTCTGTCTTTTTTTGTAAAAAGCCAGCAGGCATTGAGTTGTATATATTCATTATTTGTATATAAAGTTCACTAGCCAAATCAAACCTTTGGTTCTTGATATAGCTAAATGCATCTTTAAGCATTTTGTCTATTTTCTGGTATTTAAGATTAAAATCTTCAAAAGACTTTCTGTCAAGCTCTAATGCCAGCTCCTCATATAGATTTAATATTTTTCTCTGCAGTTCTGTCTTTTGTTTTAAAAATCCCTCTGGCATACTGTAAAAGACCTCTTTAATCTGGCCATACATGCCTCTGGCAGAGACAATATCCTTTTCTCTTAGCTTTTGTTTCATGAGTTCTGAGAATCTTTGTATTTCTCTGGTCTTTTGGTTTATATCATCAATTGTAAATTTCCTATAGTTTGACAATAAATCCTCATACAGCCTGATTATTCTGGCCTGAAGCTCTGATTTTTCCTGCAGAAAGCCCTCTGGCAAACTATTATAAAAATCTCTTATTTTTTCATACAGCTTTATTGCAAGGGGGATATTTTTTTCATCCATGGATTGTTTCAGTTCTTCCAATAGGTTTATTATTTCAGATTTTTTCACTGATATGTCTCTCATGTCCTGCTCTTCCCTAAGTGTAATTAGAAGTTCATAAAGCTCTATTATCTTGTTCTGCAAAATAAGTTTTTGCTCAAGAAATCCATCTGGAAGACTGCCATAGATTTTTTTTATTTTACCATAAATCTTTATTGCCTCTGTTATCTCTTTTTTCTTTATTTTCTGATCAAGAATGCTTAATAATTTTCTTATATCCTGGGATTTCTTTTCCATTTCATTTCTTGATGCCTTGCTCAGGTTTAACCCTAAATTCTTGCTCAATCTTATAAGGTTTGTATTTAGCTCATTCTTTTTTTCAAGAAATTCAGTTGGTAGACCATCATATTTTGCCTTAATTTTTGCATATATTTCCTTTGCCTTTTCAAAATCTTTTTTCTTTAAGCAGGCATATGCCTCAGCAAGCATTGCCTTTATTTCATTTGGACCTTCAATCATAGTTGTTTCGGTTTCTTCAATGGATTTTTTACTGGTTGTAGTTTTTTTAGTGCCTTTTTCCTCTGGCTCTTTTTTTTTCTTTTCTTCAAAAACAGTTAGAAAGGGGGTTGTAAAATTGTATTTAATTGAAAGTATTTTTTCTTCTTCAAGAAAGTTGGCCCATGACTCTACTGTTGATGGTGAAACACTCAGCTGTTTTGCAGCATCTTCAAAGGAGATTTCTCCCATACGCTTAACTAGCTTTACCAATTCATCTGCTCTTGTCTTAATTGTATTGGTTTCTGTCTCGGTTTCTGTCTCAAACTTATTTAAGATTTCATCATCACTCAATTCAATACCCATATGCTAAATTAAATTCAGTTAGTATTTAAAGGTTTTGATGTTTAAAACAATCATTTTCACGACTATAAAATAGCACAAATAATTTGCTACAAAAGAATGGTTTTATGTTAAATAATCTTTTGAAAAATTTGATTTTGACTAACTAGAAAGTTTTATAAATAAAATCAAATCAATATATCTTGATGAAAATGATTGAGACATGGGTTATATATGCCTTCATAGCATTCATAGGATATTTTTTTACAGCTTTGCTGATGAAATTTGTATCTTCAGAGAATCCATTTTTAATTTGCTTGATTTTATATGGGACTGCTTCGGTTCTTATGTTTTTGATATTAGCTCCAAAGATGGAATTTTCAATTACTGCAAGAACTTTAATTATCGCGGTTTTTATTGGTATTTTTTCTGTGATGGCAACAGTCTTTGTGATAAAATCAATAAACCTTGCTCCTAACCCCGGTTATAGCGTGGCAATATTCTCCTCAAACTTTGTGCTTTTGACCATTGTTTCTGTTTTTGTGTTTGGCTCATCTCTGACATTTGTAAAGGTGCTGGGAATCCTGGCTACCCTAATTGGATTAGTTCTATTAAGTATATGATTAATAAATTTCTGGAACTCTTTTTTCTATTGATATATCCAACAGTTAAATATGCAATTTAATTTTACTAAGATTTAAATATATAATAGTTTTCTTAATTGATGTTTAAGGGTGATAAGATGAATTTTATAAGAAAGATTTATGAGAAAAACATTGATGAAAAAATCCACCAGAAGTTTACAAGATACAGCATAGGAGAGTTTGAAAAAGAGGAATTCATAATAAAGAAAGGCTCTTCCTTTGTGCAGATTAAGGCTGGCTTTGAATATCTTGATGTTATGTTTGAATTAATGGCACCTTTAATTAAAGAAGATGTCTTATTAAATGGTGTGATTGTAACAAAAAACAAAATAATCAATGAGCTTAATGAGTTTGGGATTGAGCCAAAAAAGGTTACAGGAAAAAAATACACAATACAAGAGACTATGACAAGCGATAAATTCAAGGATTTTGTAAACAAGTTTAATTCATGCTTTCTGCTTTTGAATGTAAAATCAGGAAAATACAGCATTTCAGTAAAGAAATCAATTCCAAAGCCAGGAAAAGTTGTTGAAAAGTTTGTAACAGCAAAGTTTGATTTAAGTGATTTGGATACTATAAAAAAAGAGTTTTTGTTTGACATAAAGGCTGATAACTTTAAGGACATCTCAATAAAGCACACATATATTATTGATGAAATCGTAATACCAGATGAATTCAAAAACAAGCCTGAGGAAGCAAGAGTTAATGCAAAACGAAAAGGCAGGATAATAAGGAAAATAAATATAGACAACAAAACACAGGAAAAAGAGATTCAGCTTCTTGCCTGATTATTCCTTAAAGAATATTGCATTCAGAAAATTATTTAAACAAACCTGCCAAAAAAGCATAAAATGAGTGAAAAAACCAAGCAAAAAATACTTGTAACATCTGCACTGCCTTATGTAAACAATGTTCCGCATTTAGGAAATATGGTCTGCGTTATTAGCGCAGATGTATATACGCGCTTCTTGAGGTCAGTTGGTGTTAATGTTATTTCTATTCTTGGAACAGATGAGCACGGCACAACAACAGAAACAAAGGCAATAGAAGAGGGAATAACACCTAAAGAGGTATGTGAGAAATACTTTAAGATACACAAGAAGATTTATGAATGGTTTGAATGCTCATTTGACTGCTTTGGCAGGACTTCTTCTAAAGAAAATTATGAGATAACACAGGATATATTCAAAAAACTAAACAAGAATGGCTTTATAAGAAAAGATATTCTGGAGCAGGCATACTGCCCAAAATGCAAAAAATTTCTTGCAGACAGGTTTGTTGAGGGCACATGCCCGAAATGCAGCTATAAGGATGCGCGCGGAGACCAGTGCGAGAACTGCGGGGCT
>Ga0210017_1001223_pt1 | contig 22444 bp, 33 predicted proteins | sample CryGeyCG2014_020_FD_183966 | JGI IMG/M metagenome (GOLD analysis project Ga0210017, IMG submission 183966) | Groundwater microbial communities from aquifer - Crystal Geyser CG08_land_8/20/14_0.20 (SPAdes) (version 2) | ecosystem: Environmental > Aquatic > Deep subsurface > Groundwater | place... | reverse complement strand
TTATTGGGATAAAGGTAAATATCATGGGCTTAAAAGAGTGCTTCATGAACTCCATGTTTTTCTGCATCACTTGTTTCTGGATTTCCATAACCTTCTGGGGGCTGTCTTTATGCTTCTTCATTTCATCCTGATGATCTTTCATATCCTTCTTAAGGCCTTTCATAACCTCCTGGTTGGTTGTAAACTTATGGATAAGAGTTATTAGCAAAGTTATAATAAAAGAAATTATAATAATGGCAAACAAAGGAGAAATATTAAGCAATGGTGCAAATACTGGGTTTAATAATGACTCAAGCATTTTATGAGCCTCCCATGAACTTTCTCATCATAGGGTTCATATCCATCATGTGCTGCTTTGATATCTCCTCATAAAGCTTGTATATTATCATAACCGCTAACAAAATTCCTGTTCCGCTGCTCAAAGCACCAGTTAAGTCAGCCAGTGAAGCCAAAAACCCGATTGCAATTGCCCCCATTATAGTCAGTGGATGAATATATCTGTTTAACAGCTGCTCTAATATTCTCTGGTCTTTTCTAAAGCCAGGTATCTGCAATCCAGAGGACATTATCTGCCTTGCCTGGCTTCTTGCATCCATGCCAGCTGTCTGAACCCAGAACATTGAGAATACAACACAGCCTAGGATCATGAAAAGCATATAAACAAGGGCTTGTGCAAAATCAGCAGAAGCAATACTTCCCTTTATTATCTTGCTTACTATATCCGGAGAGGAAAGCCATACAACAAGGCCTGATTGAGGGCTATTTCCAACAAAGGTTCCAAGAATTGGATGGCCCCAGTTTTGCAATAACCTTGCCCAGAGCTGTATATTAGCCATTAAGGCTGAAACAAGAATAACAGGGATAACTCCTGTATAAATAAATGACAGAGGCCATCTTATTCCATAGCCTCTTATCCTTCCAAAGCTTAATGGAATTTCTATTTTCATTGCCTGTGCATAAACTGCAATGGCAAAAACAACTACTGTGGCTAGAACTGCTGCAATCATTAAGCCAGCTGTCACAGGGTCTCCTGCTGCCAATGACTGGAACAAGGCAGGGATTGCACCTGTTGCTATTCCAGGATTTGTTGGTGAAGCTAAAGGTGATAATGCCCTTACAAATATAGTCTCGCTTACTCCAGCTGCTATAAACAATGATATGCCTGAGCCAAAGCCCCACTTGCTTACAACCTCATCCATAAACAAAATCAGCATTCCGCCAAGGAATAACTGGAAAACTAAAATCAGCTGTAACTGCATGTAAACAGCTGTTCCAGCATATTCTGCTGCAGGAGCCAAGCCGCCCATAAACACAAAAATAGCTGCTTCAACCAAAATAATCACAATAGATAATATTTTTTGTATGCCTTGAAACCTTTTCTTGCCCTCATGCGTTGTTAGGTCCATCTTCAGTATGCCTGATCCATTTAACAACTGCAGAATAATGGATGCTGTGACTATTGGGCCTATTCCCAAAGATATGATAGAGCCAAACTTTGCAGCAAGAACAGTTGAGAAATATTCAAACTGTGCCAGTGCATTATAGCCAAGGCCAAACAATGGTATCATCCCAAGGATAAAGAATAAGATAAGAACAATGCCTGTCCACTTCAGCTTTTCCTTAAAAGAAAGCCTTTTCTGTGTTGGGCCAGAAACCTCTGGCAGATTTTCAATTAAATTATCAATAAATGCCATTTTAAATACTTTTTAGTTAGCGAATTTTTCAAACCAACTTATTTTTTAACTTCTTTTTTGGTTTCTTCTTTTGTTTCAGCTTTTTCTGTTTTTTGAGCAATCGATTCTTTTTGTTCTTTAGGTTTTTCCTCAACTTTTTCTGCTTTTTCAGCAATAGGTTTTTCTTTAATCTCTTCAGTTTTTGAATTTTCTTTTTTTATTTCAACCTCTTCTTTAATTTCACTTGATTTTTCAGGTTCTTCTTTGATTTCTTTCTCATGCTTTTTTTTAACTTCTTGTTTTGGTTTCTCCTTAACCTTTTTCTCCTCTAAGCTGATATTGCCGCCAGATTTTTTAATCTTGTCAATAGCTTTCTTGGAAGCATACTCACATTTTATAATAAACTTTTTTGTAATCTTGCCTGTGCTTAAAAGCTTGTTAAAGCCAAGTTTCTTTAGATCAATAACATAAGAATCATTCTTTTTTTCAATCATTTTCTTTGACAGCAGTGATTCAAGTTTTTGCTCAATTGTCCTGAGGTTTATTGCCTTTATTTTGATGACTATCTTCTTTGGCCTTGTAAATCCATGCTTTCCGAAGTATTCTGTATTCTTCCATATGCTCGGCTTTTTTGCATCACCGCGCTTTCCAGTTCCGGCCATTCCCCTGCCGCCGCGAGAGCCAGCACCCCTGTGCTTTTTCTTAGATCCCCAGCCATGTGTATGAGAGCCCCTCATCTTCCTGTTTTTTCTTCTCTTGTAGGTTGTCATCTTATTTTCCTTCAATTATTTCAAAAAAATCTTTACTTACTTTAAAATATCTTTCTCCTAATTCCTTTCCACTTTTGGTTTGTAAATCATTGTAAGCAGCAAAAGCTGTATCTTTAGCACTTTCAATAGATTCAAGAAAACCTTTTCCATACTTTGTTCTTAGATGAATGATTTTTGCAATACCAAAGGGAGAGCATAAATCAATCATGTCTGCATCATAAATAATTTTTGATTCTTTTGTATCTGGCCGAGGAAAATCAAATGTTCTTCCAACCTTTTCTAATTCTGACAACAAGAATTTAGCTGTAGGTGGTCCTATATGGGTTTCAATAATATGACATATTTCTTTAATTAGTTTTGGATTGGTTCCTTTTTTCTTTAGTAAATCTTCTGCAATTTTAACACTCAAACTATGATGATTTATAACTGTACTATCTTTATCTGATTTTCCTATGTCATGAAGCCAAGCTGCAATCTCTATGATTTCTTTGTTTGCTCCCTCTTTTTCTGCTAAAGCCAAAGCTATTTTAACAACCTTTTTAGTATGCATATAATTCAGTTCATCTAAATTTTCCTTTACAAATTCTTTAATTTGTTTAATATCAATCATTTATAGTTCACTTTTTTACCTTAAACATTTTCCCATGGCCAGGGATTATATAATCAGCAATTTCCAAAACTTTTTTTCTGCTTTTCATTAATTCCTCTTTGTTTTTCACATATGGATCTTCATGATTCATCAGGCTTTCTTTATCTGTTTTTTGCTCTTCTTCATCTGACCACCAAAAAACATCAGAGACTATTGCCACTTGCCCAAATTCTTTGGTTTTAACCAAAACAGAACAATGAAACAAATCATGTCCAGGTGTTTTGATTATTTTTATATCAGTTCCTGGAACTTTTCTATCATGCCTTTTTATTTTTCCATCGAATGAATAAATATCTTCATTATCCATAACTTCGGCATTCTCAAAAATCCCAGCTAAAAGTGAATGGTCTAAATGATAATGAGTTAGAATAACATAGTTTATCTCATTTTGAGATAAATTTTCTTTTTTCAAGGCCTCTAATAATAATTCCCTATTCATTCCAGGATCAACAATTATATTTAATTCACTTTCTTTAATTAAGGTGGTTGTTGATGATGCAAATTCACTATCTTCTTCTTCTCTTGCATAACCCTGAATTAAAACTTTGACTTCAGCCATTTATAATTCACCTTTTTCTAAGGATTTAAGGAATTCTGAGACTTGAGAGTGCAAGGAAGTTGTAAAATAATCCTTGACTTCAGTTGGTTTGACCCATTTAACCTCTCTGAATTTTTCTTTTGCCTCTTCTTTGCCTTCAATAAATTCACAAAAATAATAAATAGATAAAAATTCCCTTTTTTCTGGATAGGTTTTTGCAAATACAACCCTTTTAACTTTAACATTAAGGTTAGTTTTCTTTTTGATTTTTTCTTTTAGATAGTATTCCAAATCATCTTTATAGCTAGGTCTTCCTCCTGGAAAACACCATGTTAGTTTTTTTATATAAGGATCATTTTCTCTTCTTCCAATCAAAACTTTTTTGGTTTTAGGGTTATAGATTATTCCCAAGCAATTTACTAAAAATACCCCCTTATCAAAATCTTTCCATTCCATTTAAACCATCTTCTTGATTAAATCATTGATTTTTTCTTTTCTATAGCCCAAGGCCCCGCTTTTAGTGAATGGAGTTTTTATGCCTTTTCTTTCAAAGCCTCCTCTTGGAGGGCTGAGCCTGAAATATTTTTTGTATTTTTTATTATTAACAATTATGAATTTTTTGTAGTTAATCTTTTTCTTGCTGTCAGTTAGTCTTCCTTTAAATTCTTCTCCCCTCTTTTCAACCAAAAGCCTGTATGTTTCATCATCAATCTCTCCCCAAGTTACATAATCCTTTACCTTTCTTACCATTCCAAACATATTATCATTAACAACAACACAATAATTATTATGGTAAAGGCAGAGCATGGTGAGAGTATCCTTTATGTCTTTCTTTATTCCCGTTATTCCCCTTATTCTGACAACAGCCAGCTTTTTTAGCTTACCCTCTTTTGCAGGCTCTGTTTTATTTTTTTTATTCATTTTTTATCTTCTTCCTTTGCTTTTGTTTTTTCATTAGCTTGTTTTTTCGTAGAAGCTTTTTTTATTTCTTCTTTTGGCTCTTGTTTCTTAATTGCACCATCAACAATATCTTCTTTTGGCTCTTGTTTCTTGATTACACCATCAACAATATCTTCTTTTGGTTCTTGTTTCTTAATTGCACCATCAACAATACTAAGATTTTTATAATATCTCTGCTGCACTCTTATTGAGCTAAGCTGTTTTAGTGCATCAAAGCATGCCATTACAAGATTTGTTTTAACCTCTGTATGTCCCTTTGTTTTTGACCATACATCCTTAATGCCGGCCATGCCCAGAATTTTCTGGCACTCCTTTTCAATACAAAGACCCTTTCCTTTGGGAGCAGGCATTATCTTGATTACAGAAGAGCCGCACTTGGACTGTATTTTAAATGGAATTGAATGGGGCTCTCCGCAGCTGCATTGCCATGAACCACAACCTCTTTTAATTTTTATAATATTGAGCTTTGCATTCCTTATTGCCTTTTCCCTTGCAGGGACAGTTTCCCTGCTCTTGCCATAGCCTATTCCAACATAGCCGTTATTATCCCCAACAACAGCATATGTTGCAAAGTTTGGCTTGTTTCCCTCCCTTGTTTTCTTTTGGGTTTGTCTGAAAACACGCCTCTGGCCACCCCCAAATTTTCCCTTTGACTGGCCTATAAGCAATAGCTCTGTTTTTAGGTTTGGCAGCAATGCATCAACTATCTCTGGTTCAAGTATCTTTAATCCATTATCAAGGATCTCATCAATTTTTGTTATCTCGCCAGCTTTAATCTTTTTTCCAATTCCTGTTTTTGGATTCCAGGCTTCCTTGTCAAAAGCAGGTTCTCTAGGATATTTTTTTATTTCTTTATCCTCTACATCGCTTGTTTTTTCTTTAGCATCCATTTTTATACCTTCATAATCTTATCTTTTGCATCATTAAACTGTTTTTTTACATCTTCAATATTTTCTTTAATATAAGATGAAAACTGCTTTTCATATTTTTCCTTGCTTTCTTTCTTTAGTTTTTCTGCATAATTCACAATATGGGTTCCATTAATCCTCTCCTCTTGAGGAAAAACATCATTTTGGCATGGAATTTTCAAACCAGAATCAACAACCCCTTTAAGGGCAGCATATATTCTTGAGCCTTTAATATTAGTGTTAAGACCAATGTCAAGGATTGCCTCTTTTATTGCTTTTTTCTTTGCCTTCTGCCCAAGCAGAAGTCCTGTTAAGTATGCACTGGGAATATTGCCCCTATTGATAAGGTATCCAAATTTTACAAGTTCTTTTGAATTTGCAGATACAAGCACATTATCACCTTCTGGCTTATATTCAATAATCTGAATATTGATATTGCACAATGATTTCCTGACAACCAGCCTTGGTTTCCCTGAAACAAGAAGAGCAATTCTTCTCTTATAATTTGTTTTCTTCTCTCTTTTTCTTCTTAGCTGGACTATATGAATTTTATCTTTTATCATTTTCTTCTTGCCATATCATGTTCTTTAATGTATATTTTTATGTGTTCCCTGCTTCTGAAAAAACCACCATTTATTTTTGAATAAAGCAGCTGATGTGATTTTGAGGTTATTATTTTCTTGTCTTTCAGCTCTTTAATAAAATGTCTCTGAAACCTGACTTTTTTAATCCATGCCTGCTTTCTTGGCAGTCTTGCACCGTGTTTTCCCTGTCTTGAGCCATGGCCTTTTCTTCTTCCTTTTGATTTCTGCCTTTTTATCTTGTTTGCCCTTGCCCTTGAAACCCCTTTGGATTGTTTCTTTTGAATTGCTTTATCTTTAATCAGGCCTTTAACATCTTTTTTTGTTATTGATTCCTTTATCTCATCAAGCCTCTCGCTATCAAAAACAATTCTTTTTCTGCTGCATTTCAATAAATGAGCAGCAAGCCTTTTCTGGGTTTTAAGATTCATTTTTATTCAGTTTTTTTTGTTAGTATCTACTTTTTTAAATAATTTTTTAAACTTTGTGCGGAACTCTTCCTGATTCTTTCCCTCTATTATCTTTTGTTCTTTTTTATTTAAACTATATAAATTATAAACTAATCTATCTATCTCCCTCTCTAATCTTTTAACTTTATTTAAAAATTCCTCTTTTTTACTACTTGAACTTAATTTACTAAGAATAGTCTTAATATCTTGTTTATTAATTGGAACTTCTATATTGTAAATAATTTCCTTAATATCTTTCGACTTTTTTAGTTGTTCTTTTATTAAATTTAGATAAGTTTTGATATATTTCAAAATAGTTTTATCTTTGACTTTAATATAGTCTACTAAATTAAGGTAAATTTTATTATCTTGCACTCTTAAGCCTGAAAACTTAGCATTATCTCTTATCGAAAAAGAAACAAAATCTGAAATTTTCTTTGTCTTCTTATTTTTTATTAAGTTACTAATATCCAAAGTTTTTAATTCTTGTAAAGTTTTGTTTATTGTTAAAATTTCATCAACTTTTTTAATTATGTTTTCTGCTAATTCTTTTTCTTTAGTAGTTTTTGGTAGTTTAATTGCTAATTTATCTAAATGTTGTTTTGTGTATCTATACCCGCTTCTACCCAAACCAACACTTATTCTCTTAAAATAAAATTCTAAACATTTTGAATTTAAAAGACCCAATATAAACTTTAAATTTATTTCCTTATTTTTAGTTGATATAAAATAAGCAGTATTTTTAATGAGGTAAGTTCCATCATCATAAGAGAAATTATTTTGCATAGAGATATCAGGAGTTACTATTTTTTCTTTATTTAATAAATTATAATAAGCACAAGGTCTTAATTCGTACCATTTTTTATTCGTTTTTATTATATCAGTTCTTTTTTCTAATTCCTGTTTGTACTTATCCAAATAATCTTTTGTATTTGGATAATCTGATATATTTACTCCTTCGGGGAAAATTAAATATAAACCCTTATACATAATTTTATATTTTTTAATATCTTTTCCATCTAAAATTGGTTTTAGTAATTTCCTTTCTAATTTGTATTTATTTATTACTTCATCATTAACAATAAATACATCATCTTTCCCTGTTTTAATACCCACATTACATTCTCCAATTTTACCTAATTCATAATCTTTTACTTTTTTTATCTTCTCAAAGATTTTTAATTCATCTTCGCTAATTAATTTCCATTCTTCACTTATTCTTTTTCCATTCTCAGATTTAATTTGCTTTAATATTATATTTTGGTCAGCTATAAAAGAATTAATATATCTATCCTGATAATCATTTTTTTTATGTAGGTAGATATGATAAATCAATTTTTTTAGATTAGCATCCCATACTTGTTCTTTAAAATCGTTTTTAACATTAACTACTCTAATATTATTTGATTTCTTTTTATCTAATATTAAGATAGCTGGGTCCACTGTGACATTGGCAAAAACTTTAGAACCCCTTAAATCAATAAATTCTGCTATATGTGTATTTTCAGAAGTAAATGTTCTAATATACTTACCATATCTCGTCTTTGTAAACTTACTAGAGATAATATAACCAAACTTACCATTATTATTTAACCATCTAATGCCTCTATATAAGAAATAAACACATAAATCATTATCACCATGGTAGATTTCTTTATAATTCTTTTCTAAATATTTTTTCTCTAATATTGATATTTTCTCTTTTCTTACATAAGGTGGATTCCCTACAACAAAATCAAATTTCTTATTTTTTATTGCATCTATCTCCTCTTGGTCTTTGGCTAAACTTCTAGAATAACTATTTTGAAATTCCCACATATTCTTTTGTACTTTTGCTGGGTCTAAAGAGTTAGTTCTATATATTTCAAATCTCTTTAATTTATATTTTTTATCTTCTCTTCTTATTTTTTGATATAAATCAATTATTTGAAACAACAAATTCATCTCAGTTATATGGCATGCAAAAGGGTTAATATCTAGACCATGTATATTCTTTGCAATAGACTCCAAAATTATTTTAGCTTCTTCTGTAGATAATCTATTTAAAATTTTCTTCCAATTTTTAGCTGATTTTAATTCTTCTTTATTTGCTTTATTAAAAACAATAAGATATTTACTTATTAATCTTCTAGTAGCCTCAACTAAAAAACCACCTGAGCCACAAGCAGGGTCTAGCAAATCTTTATCCCTAATTTCCTTATTATAAGTGTATCCTACTGAATTTAGTATGTATCTTATAACATCAACAGGAGTGTAAAACTCTCCTAGTTTTTTCCTTTCTTCTCTCGGCAAATACTTCTCATATAACACCCCTAAAATATCTCTATCAACATTAGAAAAATTAAACTGGTTTAATATCCATAAAACTTTATTTAATTTATCATCTAATTCACTGTTTCCAGTTATATACCAATCTAATATTCCTGGTTCATAAAAATGAGAATATAAACCATGAGCTGCTCTATAAGCAAAATTAAGAATTTCTTTGTATACTTTTTCTTTATCAAATATCCTTTCTCTTAGTAGTTTAATACCCCCATTGGATATATTCTTAGGTAATAAACCTTTATCTTCACATATTCTAATGAATAATAATTTATTTAATAGAACATAGATAGTTTCTTTACAAAAAATTTCTCTAACTTCATCATCAGACTGATCTTCTCTACCAGAATATTGTTTCCACAATTCAAATCCAGAAAAAGATAAATATCTTTCATATTTTGATTTTAAATCTTCCTTTAACTTCATTAATTTTATTTTAAGTTCTTTATTGCTATTATCCTTAATTTCTTCATCTATCCTACTTACCTCAGTTGCATATTGAGAATAACCTTCTTTGTATTCTCCAAATGATTTTAATGTATGACCAAATAATAGTTCATTAACAATATAATTTAATTGTTCTAATAGCTTATTAAATCCATCTTTTTTGGTTATATCAATCCTTGCATAGTTTTCATCAAATTCTTCATATTTCCTAGGATCAAATAAAATGTCTTTTGTTAGATTATTAAAAAACAGGATTTGAGATTTTTCTCTTGGTGATAAATTTTTCACATCAAGCCTTTTATATTTAAAAATAGCATCAAAATCTAAGTCTACTCTAAGTTTTCTTTCTTTTCCTACCAATTCCCATAATTTAAATTGTAAAAAATTAGTAAGACCTACATATTTTGTTGTTTCTTTTGCATACCCAACTGCTTGTTTTACATATTGCTCTTTTTTTATAGGTTCATTAGGTCTTTTTGTTTCAATTTGTATGATAGCAAATTTATTTTCATCAAAAATAGTCAAATCTGCTCTTTCTTTTTCATATCTATAATCAAATCCACTATAGCCGAGAACAGTTTCTATAAAATATTTTACTAATCTCGGTCTTATATCATGTTCTAGAGAACTTTTTTCTATTTCTTTAATTATATTTTTGAAAGCATTCAATACTCTTTCTGTAAAGCTAATCTCATTTATCATTGTCTAAGACCTTTTTACTTTTATTTATTATTTTTAAGAATAGGGACATTCCTTCTCCAAAATCTCTTCTTATTAATCCTTGTTCTTCTATTGACTTGAGTTTCATTTTTATTCAGTCCTTTTTGTCAGCAGTTTATCTCTCTCTTTTTTCTCATCTTCTTTCTTTTCTTCATCTGTTTTCTCAACCGTTTCATCTATTGTTTTCTTTTTAGCTGCTTTCTCTTTCTCCTTTTTACTGAGCTCTTTTTTCTTCTTGAGTTTTTCTTTTTCTTCTTTGCTCTTCCTGATTTTTTCCTCAACCTCTTTTAGGAACTTATCAACATCCTTGACATTAACAACATTAATGCTTTTTTTAATTGCCTGTTTCAGAATCTCAATTTTTTTCTTAAGGCCAATTGTCTTTGCAACAGCAACGCATTCATTTTTAGTGTCAATCTTTTCAAGATCTTTCAATGATTTAATGATTATCAGTTTCAGTCCGGAGCTATGCAGGTTTCTTGTTTTCCTAGGGCTTCCATATCCGATTGAAACGCTCTTGTTATAGCCCTTTTTGCTGAGCCTCATCTTTGAGTGCAGGCCTTTCGGCCTTCTCCATTTGTCTCCAAGCGAGGATTTTTTATGCGCATCCTGCCTGATGAATTTTAGCTTTTTCATGATAATCACTTCATTTCCTTTCCTGCCTTTGAGACAATGTATATGCCGTCCTGGAATATTCTTTTGTCTCTTCCTTTTATCCTTGTAAGCGTTTCAATGCTTGCTGCTGTCTGTGCAGTCAGCTCTTTGTCAATTCCCTCAACATATACGTCCTTGCCATCTATCTTTACCTTTATTATAGGATTTATCCTGAGTTTTCTAGGGGTTTTTTCTCCAAGAAAATTCTTGATAGTAAAAACATCCTTATCCATTGACACATTCATTGGAAAATGCCCTGGGCAGATTTTTAGCTTATAAACAAATGGCTCTGTTACCCCTTTTATCATGTTGTTTATGTGTGCCTTAAAGGTTCCAATTAATTTTTTCTCTCTTTTTGAAGCATTCTTTGATATTATCTTTGCTGAATCTTTATCTAAATTTATATCAATTTTTGGACCTGCAAGTTTCTTGCTTACCTCGCCTTTAGGGCCCTTTACTTTGATTAAATGCCCTTGCTTGGTTATTTCAATCCCATCCGGGATATTGATTTCCTGTATTATTTCTGATTTCATTCTTAGTAGCAGTATGCTAAGAGCTTTCCCCCAATTCTTTTTTTCTTTGCCTCATTATTTGTCATTATGCCCAGAGGAGTTGACACAATCAAAATTCCAAAGTCCTTTGCAAGCAAAAACCTTTTCTCAAATTTTTCATAGCCATCTTTTTTTACTGAAAATCTTGGCTTTATAACACCGCACTTGTTTATGTTGTTTAACAGGTTAATGCTTAACATATTTCCTTTTGAATCCTCTATCTCTTTAAATTCCCCAACATAATAGTTATCCTTCATTATCTTAAGCACTTCTTTGATTATTTTTGATGAAGGCTTAATCAAGCATTCCTTTGTTCTTGCATTCTCCTTGCTAAGGATAGTTGATAATGCATTTGCCAATGGATCATTTAACATTTTTGCACCTTTAGCTGTATTTTTTAAATCCTATTTTTGTTGATATCTCCCTGAAGCACTGCCTGCAAAAATTTAAGCCGTACTTTCCTATATGGCCGCCTGCCCTTCCGCATCTTTCACAGCGCTTTCTGCCTATTCCGCAGCTTCTCTCTTTAGGAGAGCTATGCTTTAGGAAGCGCTTTAGCTTTACAGGCTTGGCCTGCAGTTGCTTGAACACTTTTTTATAATTGCTTACAGTCATTTATTCTCCCTCTAGTTCTATATTAAACTCTTTTTTCATGAAATCAATTGCATCCTGCTTTGTTATCCTATGTTTTTTCGGAACCTTTTTTTTGGCAATCCTTCTTCTCTTTATTCTAAAGCCGTTTCTTTCAAGAGTCACACAGACCTCTAATCCAATAATTCCAATTTCAGGGTCATACTTAACCCCGGGAATATCAATATACTCTTCTATGCCAAATGCAATATTCCCATTGGGATCAAACTGGCTCTCTTTTAGCTTGTTATCTTTTGCCTGCAGGAGCCTCTTTAAGAGTTCTATTGCATTTTTTCTCCTTAAAGTAACCTTGCAGCCAATAGGAAGCCCCGGCCTCAGGCCCCATCCAGGAATTCTTTTTGACGTAATAGTCTTAACAGGATTTATATTTGTTATACTCTTGAATAATTTTATACCCTTGTCTAGCTTGGTCTGGTCTTTTCCAGCACCTATATTAAGTGTTACCTTGCTTATTTTTATATCTCTTGACGGATTCATTTTAAAACCTTATTAGCTTAATGCGATAATTGGTTTTTCCCTGCCTATAACAAAGGCAAATTTTTTTGATGTTTCAAAGCTTTCCCCGAATTCAGGTTTTACTTTGATTATGCTGTCTTTTATAATCTCATCAATAATCCCTGATTCGCCCTTGTGCTTTCCCCCTGATAAATAAACAAATGAGCCCTTTTCAAATTTCAGATGCTCCTTTATTTTCTGCTCAGGCAGTTGGATTGTTAATGTGTCCCCTGTCTTGTAATTGTTTTTGTCAATAATAATATTTCTTCCATCATTTAGGTTAAGCTGAATCTTTCCTTTTTTGATAACAGATTTTCCAACAATCTTGCACAGCTTGATTTTTGCTTCATCTGGTTTTAGCTTGACAAGGGATATATTGCCTTTTTTGTTTAACAAAACCCTGAAACATTCCTTTATTTTTGGTATCTCTATCAAGTCCATGACACCAACTGAAAACCTGTGGTCTTTTCTTTGTTTCCCATCTACCAGGACATCCCCTTTAGAGAGTATAACCTTAACATCCCTTGTTGTTTTTGCATATTTTAGCATATCCCTTAAAACAAGGTTTAATGAGATGCTGTTTTTTTTGCTGTGCATGCCTGGATTTGGTCTTGTAACAAATGTTATTCCTTTTCTCTTTATTTTCCACGATTTTGGTGCTGTTAATCTCTTTAAATGTTTTTTAACCATCTTAAATCACTTTTTTTCTTCCTGATTTTTGATTGTTTTATCAGCTTTTTTTGATTTGTTTACTATTGCCATTCTTTTTTTATCATCTAAGTTAAGTTCTGTTACAGCAAGATTTGATGGATGTACTGGATAGAATACCTTTGTTCCATCTTTTTTTATCATTTCAACGCCTGATATGTAGACCTTTGATTTTTTAAGATCAACTCTTTCTACATTCCCTTTCTTTTTCTTGAACTGACCCCTCAATACAATCACCTTATCACCTTTCCTTAGCCTGATACTCCTTCTGTTGTATTTTTTCATTAAATCTTTTGAAAGATGAGCAGACATTAATTTACCTTTTATATGCAGGGGAGCATTATGGCTGTATTTACGCTGCTTCCTTGGCTGCTTGCTCCTTATCCATTCTCTTGAAAATTTTTTTTTCATGATTATCACACAATAATTCTTGCCAGTTTTGCTATGCCGGGCCATCTCTCACAGGCTTCTTTTGCTATGGCCCCCTTGAATATTGTCCCCTTTGGATTTCCTTTTTCATCTTTTAAAACTACAGCTGCATTATCCTCAAACTTTATCCTTGTTCCATCTGGTCTTCTGTATTCCTTTCTCTGCCTGACAATAACAGCCATTACAACCTGCTTTGCCATATCAGGGTTTCCTTTTTTCACAGAAGCCATAACAAAATCACCAACACCTGCACTAGGCATTCTTCCCTTGACAGTCTTGGCTCCTCTTACACTAAATATTTTAATGATCTTGGCTCCTGAATTATCACATACTGGTATTCTAGCTTCTAATGGCAATCCCTTTGTTATTCTTGCTTTTAATGCCTTCATTTTTATGATACCTTTTCAATTATGACAAAATGTTTTGTTTTGCTTATCGGCCTGCATTCCTGCACTTTAACAACATCCCCTTCTTTTGCATTAATGCAGTCCGGGTTATGAACCTGAAGCCTTTTTCTCTTTTTTTCATACCTCTCATATTTTGGTATGTAATGCCGCGTATTTATTTCAATAATCGCACTTCTACTGGATTTTGCACTAACAATTTTCTCACTAAACACCCTGCCCCTTGGCCTTAGGCTGCCATGAAAAGGACAATTTTCATCATTGCATTTCCCCTCTGGCTTCCCTGCCTTTTCTTTTTCTGGCATGGTTTGTTTTTTCTCTGTTTTTTTATTCATGAACATTCACCTTTGTTTGATTCTTTCTTCTGGCCTTATTGTTAATGATTTTCCATTGAGTTGGATATTTTTTTCCTTGAGCTTGAATTCAAAAACACACTGGTTTTTGATTATTTTTTTCTTTCTTTTTTCTGTCTTAACTATAAATATATTTTTTGTTTCATCAATGATTTTACCTTTTATGCCCCTGTTAAAGCGGTTTTCTGATTCAATAATTTTTACATCTAAGCCTATTAACTCGCTTCTTGCAAGCCTTTTCTTATTAAAGTTCATTATCTTACATCAATTGTTTCTTGTGAAAAACCCATCTGAACAAGGTTCTCCTTAACCTTTTGTTTGTGATCTCCCTGGAGTTCAACCTTACCTTCTTTTGCTGTCCCTCCACATGCAAACCTTGTTTTCAGCTTTTTTGTAAGGTCTTTCAGGTCGATTTCCCTGCTGTCAATGCCTTCTATCACTGTATATTTTTTGCCAAATTTTTTATTTATTACATACACCTTTATTATTTGGCTCTCTTTGGCTATTGTCTCACAAACACATAGTTCTTTGGGTAGCCCACACTTTGGACATATTTCACTCATTGCTTTTTTTCACCACCTTTGGTTTTTAAGACTGTCAAAATCCTTGCGACAGTTTTTTTTATTACTCTGACCTGCCCAGGACTCTTTGGATTTGTTCCTGTGGCAATCTGGGCATTATGCTTAATCAACTCTTTTTTGAGCTCCTCAAGCTTTATCTTTAATTCCTCAATACTCATTGATTCAATTTCCTTGATTTTAAGTGCCATCTTAACCCTTTTTCTTTAGTTGTTTTTTAGTCTTTTTTAGCTGGATTTTTCACAGTTTTTTTGGTTTCCTTTTTTACTTTTTCTTTTTTTGATTTAGTCTTCTTATCTTCTTTTCCTTGTTTCTTCTTTAAGTCTTCACCTGCCTTAGGCTTTTCTTTCTCTTTTTCTGCCTCTTCTTTAACAGGTTTTTCTTCCTTAACCTCTTCTAAAATTTCTTGTTTTTCTTCCAGAATCTGGATGCTGTCCGGTAGCTTTATGTCAGGAGGCATAATGCTTACCTTAATACCAATAACACCTGTTTTTATAACAGCCCTAACCTTTGCTTTATTTACTCCATATATTGCAATATCACCACATTTTTTCAGATAACCTGAATATACACGCCATGATTTTGCCCTTGCTCCAGGTATCTTGCCTGATATCACAATCTCAATTCCAAGTGCACCAGCACTCATTACCTCTTCCATTGTCTTATGCATAATGCCCTTAAACCTTGCAGTTCCGAATCTTTCCAATGATTCTGCAATTTTCCCGGCAACAACCTCTGCATTCAGGTGTATGTTTTCAATTTCACTAATCTCTATCTGAGGATTTTCCAGCTCAAAACTATTTTTTAGGATTTTTGTAAGCTTTGTTATGTTCTGCCCCTTTCTTCCGACAATCAGTCCTGGCCTTGCTGCATGGATTATTATTTTTTCGCCAAGCGGAGTCCTTTGGAGTTTTGTATGGCTATAGCCAGAGCCCTTTACATTTTTGGCTATCATTTCCTGGATCTGATATTCTTTTTTCTTTTGTGCAACAATTTGTCTTTCAATCATTTTTTATCAGCTTTGTTTTATTATTTTTTTAATATCTTTTTCCCAGATTTGTTTAATGTCTTTCTCAGTCAGGAATTTTCTAAGAAGTGAAAAATAATGTTCATAGGTTTTATTTATTCTTTTAATAATTTTTTTCACTTCCTTTGTCTGAGAGGGTTTTTTCTGCCTGATAATCTCAGAAAGAATTTCATAGCCTTCTTTTAAATATTTGTTAGCACAAAGAACTTGACTGATAAAAGTTCCCTCTCCTTTTCCTGCTTGAACTAACCCCTTTTCGAAGTACCAATAGGTTCTTTTGTTTTTAAAAGCATGATTAAGATAGGTTTCGGCTCCGAATCTTGTCTTCTCAAACTTTTTAAGATGAGGGAGCAGATCTTTTTTGAAGTAGGCTCTTTCACCTGTCAATTTCTTGAAGGGTTCTAAATCAGATTCACATATTGCCAAAACCTGATCAGCAAAGCCAATTTTTAATGGTTGGATTATTCCCAAAAAGTGGCTTTTTTTAATCTTTGTCAGGTCAGCATCACAAAAAAGAATAATATCTTCTTTTGCACTTTTAACTCCAGCAACCATTGCATAAGACTTGCCCTTATTTTCTTCAAAAGAGATGAGTTTGATTTTATTACCAAAACTTTTAAGAATTTTTAGGGTTTTATCAGTTGAGCCATCATTAACACAGATGACTTCAGCAAAAAGCTTTGACCTACGAACAGTTTTTACTATTTTTTTAATATTTTTTTCTTCATTGTAGGCAGAGATAATGATAGAGACTTTAATCTTTTCTTTTGAATTTTTCCAGCCTATTTTTCCTTGCATTTTGTCTCACTTTTTGTTATTTTTTTTAGGTTCTTTACTTTCTTTTTTCTCTGCTAATTCAAAAGCACTGGGCACTTTTTCTTTTTGTGATTTTCCTTCTTGCTGCAGTTTTTCCCTGATTTCCTTGACCTTGGCTTCTATTTTTCTGTGATCTTCTTCCTTAAGATTTTCTATTGACTTCTCCTTAGTCTCTTCAGCTTTTGGTTTTATTTTTTCTTGTTCTTTTGTTTCAACATCTTCTTTAATTTCAGTTGATTTCTCAGGTTCTTCTTTGATTTTTTTCTCATGCTTTTCTTTAACTTCTTCTTTTGGTTTATCTTTAATCTCTTTTTCTTCAACTTTTTTCACAGGCTTTTTTTTCTCTTCCTGTTTTTTGGTTAGTTTTGATTCTTCTTCCTTAACAGGTTTTTTTGTTTCAGCTTTCTTTATTTCTTTTTTAACTTCCTTCTTTTTAGTCTCTTTTTCCTCAACAACAATCTCAACATTAGTTCTTTTCATTGCTATTCTGCTTTGTCTGCCGTAATGCCATGACTTGGGTCCTTTCTTGGCGCATATGTGTATTATCTCAAGGCTTGAAGTATCAAGGCCTTTGTGCTGTGCATTTGCCTCAACCAGGCTTACTAATTTTAATATTTCCCTGCATGCCTTTACAGGATATTTTCCAGGACCAATCCCGTGCTTATGGCCGGCCCCTTCTGTAAACCTTTTGAATGGAACAGGTTTTTTCATACTAATGGAATTATTTAAGGTATCCTTTGCTTTCTGGATGTTTATTCCTCTGATAAGATTACATATTTCAATGCTTTTCTTTAGTGATATAGGCATTAATAATCCGACAGCCCTTGCCCTATGCTCATTCACTGTTGCTGAATATTTATATGGAGACATTTTATTACCTTACTGAAAGACTTGCGCTTGATCTTGTAGCTCCAACACCAGGTGCGTGATGTATGACCCTTTTTCTTGTAAGCACAAATTCCCCAAGGCAGTGGCCAATCATCTCAGGCTGGATTAATACAGGGATAAACTCTTTTCCATTATGGATTCTTATGTTCTTTCCAATCATCTGCGGAATAATTATTATATCCCTGCATTCAGTTTTTATGTTATTGCTTTTCATTATTTTTTTCATAAATATTCTCTGTGAGTCTGTTGCTTCTCTTTTAAGGCTTCTTCTCTGCCTTGCAGGAGCAAGTTCTGCAAAATCATTGATGCTCATATTCTTTAACTCTTCAAGACTCTTTCCCCTATAGCTAAATTCTTTTCTTGCCATTTTACTTTTTCTTCCTTCCCATTCTTCTTGGATGTATTGCTCCTACTTTTCTTCCTGGAGGCGCATTTTTTGGTGCTATTGTTGGTTTTCCCTTATGGGCAGAGCTTGAGCCACCAAATGGATGATCAACAGCATTCTGCGATGTTCCGGATATGCTTGGCCATAGCTTGTTTTTTGCCTTCATTGCATAAAATTTCTTTCCAGCCTTTAAAAATGGCTTTTCCTTTCTTCCGCTGCCTGCAACAATACCAATTGTTGCTCTGCAGTTTGGATTAAACTCTTTTTGTTTTTTTGAAGGCAGCTGAACAATAACATTGCTTTTCATCTTTGCTATAACCCTTGCAAATGCTCCGGATGACCTTACAAACTTTCCTCCGTCTCCTGGCTGGCCTTCAATATTATAAACCAATGTTCCCTCAGGGATATCTTTAAGCAAAAGCATATTGCCATTTTCCGGGGCTATTTTCTCGCCATATTCAACAACCTGCCCTACTTTTATTCCCTCAGGTGCAATCATTAGGTTTCTGATTTTATTCTCGTGTTCTAATACAATTAATGGCGCTGAATGGCCTGCACATCTTATTATATCAATAATCTTTGCATTTAATTTGCCTTTAGAAGGGATAAAATAAGATGCCTTTCCTTTATACCTGAAGCTAGGCGCCCTGTATGTTGGGCCTCCTTTTCCACGTGCCTGCTGTATAAGATTTTTACCCACTTTACATCAACCCTAGCTGTGTTGCAATATCAATAGCTGGCGTATCATCACTCAGCTTGACATATGCTTTTTTCTCATTTCCATTTATAGCCAGATTAACCTTTACAACCTTTACCTTGAACATCTCTTCAATTGCTTTCTTTACATCCTGCTTTTTTGCATTTCTGCTGACTATAAAAATAAGCTTGTTCTCTGACTCCATAAGCCTAACAGATTTTTCTGTTGACAATGGATATTTGATGACTTTGTACGGCTCCATTTTACATGAATAATTTTTTATCTCCTAATTCTTTGACTGCATCCTGCGTCCATATTGTTAATCTGCCAGGATTGGTTGATGGTGCTAACACCTTTGCATTAAGTGATTTAACAATTCTCACATTAACTCCAGCTATGTTTTTTGCTGCTTTCAATAAAGCACAGTCTTTTGAAACAATGATTAATGGGCCTGTTTTGCTTTTGTATTTTCTGCCCCTTTTCTTTCCCTTTCCGCTTCTAATAGTTCTTTCATTAACCCTTGAAAGCTCTTTTTCAAGGCCTATTTTTTTCAAAACATCTTTTACCTGCTTTGTTTTTTTCAGCGATTCAAACTTGTTTTCTATTATAAATGGGTAATTATCAGGAACAATATGGTTTTTAGCAACAAGCTCTTTTGATAGTGTTGCAGCAATTGCGCTTCTTATTGCCTTTCTTCTTTCCTTTTTGTTGATTTTCTTTGTCCAGTCCTTGCCAGCTTTAGGTGGGTGAGCTTTTCTTCCGCCAACTGTTCCAGGTGCAAAGGCCCCAACCCAGTTCATTCTTGATCCACGCCTGCTCATTATCTTTCTGGGAACTCTTGAAATTCCTATGCCATAGGCAGTCTTGTAATCATGCCTTCTTCTTGAGAGTTTTGCTGAAGCCCTTTTTCCAGCCATGGGGTCTGCTCCATAAGCCTGCCTTGCATTGCCCTGTATTGAGATAACAGCTCTCTTTATCAGGTCTGGCCTTACCTCTTCCTCAAACTGTATTGGAAGCTCCTGCTTTCCTATTTCTTCTTTTAATATATTTAATATTAATAGTTTCATTTTTGAATATTAATATGTTCTATTTCAAATGTTTCTGAGTGTTTTCTTTTATGCGGTCTTATTGCATTGTTTAATCTTATAAGCCTTTTTTCAGACCCCTGTATAGAGCCCTTTAATAATACATAGCTGTTCTTTACAATGCCATAATGCTTAAATCCTGATTTTGGGTTTATTTCATCCGGCTTGTCTGAAACCTTTATTATCAGCTTATTGTAATCTGTTCTTGTGTGATACCCTGTTTGGCCTGCTTGTGGAACACGCCACATTGCTGCCTGAATCCATGGGCCGAGGTTTCCAATAGAGCGTTTCTTTTTTTCTGATTTATGTGATTTTAATGATACCCCAAATCTTTTTATAACACCTTGCAGACCCTTTCCTTTTGTAACAGCATGTACATCAACTAACTTACCTGGCTTTAGGATTTCAGTTGCTGTTATTTCCTTGCCAAGTTTTTCCCTTGCATATACAAGCTGCTGTTCTTTTGTTCCTCCAACTGCAATCTCAAAAACCTCTGGCTTTTTCTTTCCTATGCCTGTCAAGCTAGGCTGTGTATAGACCAAAAGCCTTATATCATCATAATTTTCAGGCTCTTTTTGTTTTATTTCTTTTTTTGGCATAATCATCTTTCTTTTGAGGTTTTTGTCAAGATTTTTTGATAATACCTGGCTGACTGCCTTTAGTCCATAAACAGTCCTCTTATAGAATTTTATTGCTGCTGTTTTTAATGGAGGGCATTCTATTATTGTTACTGGCCTGAATATTGATTCTCCAGGGGTCATTGAGTATGGCCTTGTGCTTTTGATTAAAAGATGGGTCATTCCAACCTTATAGCCTGCAAATCCGATTATCTTGTTATCAGTGGAATTAGTATAGTTTCTTATCCTTGGATAAGCTCGTTTAGCCCTTTTTCTAGGCCAGAACTGCATGCTTCCGTGTCTTGGACTTCTTGGCTTTCCCATCTTATTATCCTCTAATCTGCTAAATAACCCTGAATTACAGGTTTTAGTGCAAAAATAAGCCTTTTAGTAAATTCCTCCTTTTAGAACAAGTTTATTACCAAACTTTGTACTGAAGGACTTTTTTTCAGGCTTGTTTAGTGCTTTATAGTATTTAAATTCCTTATATATCTATTTAAATACTCTGAATGAATTTCTTTAGGGAAACAAGTAGTGTTTATAAAGCTGTTGTTTTTTGATTTAACTCCTTGCCCATCTTACAAGCAGGTAAACAAAAGGCGTATCACAAATAGCAATTATAACCTTGATTATAAAAACCCCAAAAATCATACTTAAAATTGCATTTAATTCCAAGACGCCTAAAAATACAATTAAGGTAAATAGTATGCTGTCAATTAACTGGCTTACAATTGTGCTTAGATTATTTCTTAACCACAGATGTTTGCCTTTAGTTAGTTTTTTCCAGAATGAAAAGGAAAAAACATCATGGGTTTGGCTTACTATATAGGATATTGCTCCTGCTATTAAAATTCTCCAAACTAATTCAAATGTTGTTGCAAATGCCTTCTGGTTTTCCCAGAATGGTGCTGATGGAAGATAAACTGCTATTTTTACAAGAACAGCTGTAATTATAAAACAAATTAATCCTATCCAAACAACCTTTTGTGCTTTTTCCCTGCCCCATACTTCACAGATAACATCAGTCATAGGAAAGGAAATGCTCCATGCTATTACCCCTACTGCTGCAAAAATTCCAAAGAAGCTTGCTACTTTTGAGGCTATTAGTGATGAAACAGCCACACTTGTAACAAAAATACTGGTTAATAACATTAATTTTGTTTCTTTTTCCATTTTATTACCCTCATGTTTTGTTGAATATTGCCTGAATTTTCCCATTTTTCATCTTTCAGGTTGATTTTCTTTTTAAATATTCTACAATCTTAGTAGGTTCTTCTTCTTTTTCTATCATATCAAAGACAGTATCTATACTTTCAGGGGGTATGAAATATGATTTTCTGTATTTGGATTTAATGTATTTTGACACATTAATAGCTAAGAAAAATGAATCCCTTACAACACCTTTAATTTTAGGCTCTGCCACAATAACATGCCTCCCATAACCTAACTCAGCACCCCACTCATCAATTAACCCAGTTATTCTTCCTATCTTCTTAGGACAATAATAAATTTTTGCACCTTTTTTTGATAATTTTTTGCAAATAGGATGCGTATTTTGATGAATTAGAATTTTATACTCAGAATGATTATCTCGAATATCTTTTACAATTTTTGGGTACCACCTTACATAATACTCATTCATCCAATTTATGCACTCTTCCAAATCTTTTTCATTTTTTTCCTCAACCTCTTTTAGGTATTTCTCTATATTAACTCTCAAATTTCGAAACAAGTTTTTAAGATACATTTTCATTAAATAATTTTTAGTTGCGATTGGCGGGTTCGCTAACCTAATAATCCTGTAACTTTTTTGATATAATTCGAAAATCTTTTTTCAAACCAACTTTTATGACAAACTGGAAAAATCTTATTAATAGTGCATTTGTCATCATGGCTATAATGCAGCTCAAGATATCCTACATTGAAACCCATTTTAGTTAAATAAACCTCCGGTCCATAAATTTCTGTTCGAATGCTTCCTTTCAGACTAAAGTCTGCTGCTGTTTTTAAAAGAATCTGGACTAAGTCCTTTGTTGGAAATGGCCCTTTTAATTTTATTTCATATGGTATTGACATTTTAACACCC
>Ga0210017_1001221_pt1 | contig 22446 bp, 11 predicted proteins | sample CryGeyCG2014_020_FD_183966 | JGI IMG/M metagenome (GOLD analysis project Ga0210017, IMG submission 183966) | Groundwater microbial communities from aquifer - Crystal Geyser CG08_land_8/20/14_0.20 (SPAdes) (version 2) | ecosystem: Environmental > Aquatic > Deep subsurface > Groundwater | place... | reverse complement strand
AAAGATTTTCCGTGTTCATTTTTCACATTAGTTCCCGAAAAATTAAATTCGTTTGGTAAATTTTTTGAAATAGAAATCTTTACTTTATTAGATGCAAAATCAAATTTTATTCCTGCGGGAAATATCATAAGGCGGTTTCCCTTAAAGTGAATGGGTGTTTTCTTTCTTAAGGATTTTTCTTCGCGTTCAATATTTCTGGTTAAAGATTTTATTTTTCCCCGAACAAATCTTAAAGTATAACCGCGGTTTATTGATTCTTGCCCGCTTTTTGATAAGTGAATATATCTTTTTTCTCGTTGATGTGGTTTAAGGGACAGCTCAATTCTTTTTTGAGGGTCTGAGAATATATCCTCAAATTCTTTAAGTCTTAACTTTTGATTAAAAATGCTTTTTAATTTTTTTTGTCTTTGTTTTTTTAGGGCATCCAGAAGCTGAAATGCATCTCGGATTGCATAATTATAATGTGTGGAAGAAAGTTCTTTTGTTGAATTAAAAATGTTATACTTTGGCTCAACTTTTCTTCCGCGTGTAGAATAAATTTTTTTTCTGATGCCATTCTCGCCAAATTCTTTTAGATAACACTCAGTACATATTTTAGAATTATCTTTTTCATTTGCGTAGGCAACTTCTTTTTCTTCTAAGCAAAAAACACATTTTGCTTTTGGAAATGTCCATTTTTTTGTGTTTTTATCTTTTAATCCGATAAATTTGTAAGGAGAACGAATTTTATCAGATATTCTTGCAGCGAAAGTAACAGCTTTTGAATAATTGTCAAAGTATTCATTGAGTTTTTTCTTATCTAATTTATTCTCAATAAATAATTTAAATTTGATTCCGAGAATCAGTGAATGTTCTTTCTTATTGTGAATAGAAATTGCCTTTGATACGGCTTCATCTTCGCGGATACTGCCTTTTGATATTTTATTAATTAAATTTTTAGAAATTTTTAACTCTTTATTGCAATATGAACAAAAAAAATGTTTTTCATCCATAGCATATCCTCCTATAACAGCAGTCAATACACCTGTTCTTGAATTCTGTTGGTTCCGGAATTATTTCATTCTGAATTATTGACTTTATTTTGCTCATCAGCTCAAATATTATGTGCTTATCTTCAAGATTAATTCTGACCAGTTCGTTTGACTTTAAATATTTTATGTATCCGCAATCAACCCTGTAATGCAGCACCTCTTCAATCAAAAATCCTTCAAGCAGAAGTTGTATCTTCTGCGTCCTATAAACTTTTGGTGGCCGGTAGCTGTATTTAAGCTGAACGGGAAAAGCGGATTTGTTTGAAAAATCAATTGCTATGCAATCCGCTTTTGTTATTATGCCTAAATTTGACTGCAAGGTTACATTATAGATTTTTGTTAATTTGCTTTTTTCATATTTCTTAATTATTTTTGTTCGCTCGGTTTTCTTGAATTCTCTGTCTTTTTCAAGCCCTTTTTCCTGCTTAGCGCCTTTTGTTTGCGGCCTCTTAAGAGTATACGTAAAATAAATAATTCTGGGGCAATAATCATAATTCATAAAATCAGAAGCTGACAAAAGACCTGAGCTTTCAATCATTTTATCCCACAATAACAAAGTCTTTCTGTTTTAATCTTTCTTCGTCAAAATTTCCAATTATGAATCTTGAATTAAAGCAAGAAGCACACGAAGGAATCATAAAAACGCAATCTGATTCCTTAAGACAGAGCGATTTTAGTTCAATAGACAGCGCTTCGGCGCGGTTCCTGCTTAAATCGCCTATAAATGCACTTTTCTGTATGCGAAAAAGCCCATAATCTTTGCATTTTCCTATAATTTTAGAACGAGTTGAATTTTCGCTTATGTCATAGATTATCCAATACAGCATTTTAGCCTCTGTATATGAATGGTTTATAATCTGGTGATTGCTCAAGAATAAATCTTACAAGTTCCCTTGACTTTTCAAGAATTATGCTTTGGAAACTCATTTTTTTGTTGTTAAATAAAATTTCAAGGTTAAGTCTTTCCAATACCATCTTGATTATTTTTTCCCGTCCTTTTTTTGTAAGAAAAATCTCTTCGCCAACGCATTCTAAATCCGAATTGTCCATCTGTTTTTGTACAAATAAGTTTATTATTGCTCTATCAACTATTGGCTGCCTGAATGGCTCAATCATATCTAAAACCAGTGAAGGCTTTCCGTATCTGTCTGTATGAAAAAAACCGAGATATGGATCTAAACCTGATATTATGCAAGCCCGCTCTATTTCAGAGTAAAGAATGCCATATCCATAATTTAAAGAAATGTTAAATATGTCTTTTGCTTCATGGTCTCTCTTATCCAACGGCACTATTCTTGAAATGCACGAGAAATATATTGATGCTGTCTGTCCTTCTATGCCCAATAATGATTCTCTTACTTCATCAATATTCTTTCCGTTAATTAAATCAATATGCTTGAAAAGATTTTCAATCTGGGCTATTTCCGTATTGAAAATGCCGTTTCTAGTCTTGCTTAGTGATTTAAGCAAATTTTCTTGATTTCTTAATTTTCCAATTATTAATGATTTTACAATAAAAAAACCTTTTTGCGACAAATATGATTCTGCTTGCTTTTTTCTGGTTAAGGTTGTTCCTCCTAGTTTGCAAGGGTAAATTCTTCCGAATGGATTACCAAATTTATTTGTAAATACAATATCGATATTATTCTCCATCGCAAGCTTGACTGCACTCGAGGATAATGAGCATGGACTAACTACTTTTATCTGGTCAATTATATCTGCAGAATACTCATCGGTTTTTTCTTTATTTTTAATAGTAAAGCAATTGCCTTTTTTTCCCAAGAATACTCCAAAGTCATCAAGTATTAGTTGAATATTTTTTTTATAAAATTATGTTTATAAATATCTTTCTGTTGCTCGAATTGTGTAATCATATATTTTTTCAAAACCTTTATATTCTCCTATTTTATCCTTTTTCTTATGCTTTCAGACAAGGAAGTCAAGAAGGAATTGAGGAAAATCACAGGGGCAAGCCCCGAGAAGTATTATCCTGTTGATGTTTTGAAGAGCGAGGGCTATTCAAGGTTTCAGTGCGAGAAGTGCCAAAAATATTTCTGGAGCATAAACCCTTCAAAAGTTTGCGGGGACCCTGCCTGTTCAGGCGGCTTCAGGTTCATCGGCAACAGCCCTGCAAAGCATAAGATGACTTATGTTGAGGTGTGGCAGGAGTTCTCAAAGTTCTTTGAAAAGAGGGGCTACACCCCGATAAAAAGGTATCCTGTTGCTGCAAGGTGGCGTGATGACACTGACTTTGTCCAGGCCTCTATTTATGACTTCCAGCCATTTGTGGTTTCAGGCGAGGTTGAGCCGCCTGCAAACCCCCTCGTTGTGCCGCAGTTCTGCCTTCGTTTCAATGACATTGACAATGTTGGCATAACAGGCGCCCACTACACTGGCTTTGTGATGATTGGGCAGCACGCTTTCAAGGCACCTGAGGACTTCAACCAGAAAAAGTATTTCACAGACATTTACGAATGGCTTACAAAGGCGCTTGGAATTTCGAAGGATGAAATCACATTTCACGAGGATGCCTGGGCAGGCGGCGGAAATGCCGGAATCTGCATGGAATTCTTCTCCCGCGGATTGGAATTAGGAAACCAGGTTTACATGAAGTATGAAATTACTGAGGATGGACTAAAGCCGCTGAAACTGAATGTGCTTGACATGGGAATGGGGCATGAAAGAAATGCCTGGTTCACAAATGCCACCAGCACGAGCTACGAGGCAGTCTTTCCAAAAGTCATGAGGCATCTGTATAAGACAACTGGCTTCAGCACAGACCAGAACCTCATGAAAAAGTTCCTTCCCTATGCATCCTACCTCAATGCTGATGAGGTTGAGAACATTGAGAAAGTGTGGGGAGAAATTTCTGAAAAAATCAATGTTCCAAAAGATGAATTAAAGGAGAAGATTGGAAAGTCAGCTGCACTATACTCAATTGCAGAGCACTCAAGAAGTTTGCTTTTTGCAATCTCAGACGGCGTTCTTCCGAGCAATGTTGCCGGCGGCTATAATTTAAGGATTATTTTACGGCGTGCGCTTTCATTGATAGAAAAAAACAATTGGAATATCTTCCTTCCTGAATTGTGCAGGATTCATGCAGAAGAATTGAAGCCCTTGTTCCCTGAACTTTCAGAGAATCTTAAGGAAGTTTCAGAAATCCTTGAATTTGAAAAAGAGAAATACCTTGAGACAAAGGAGTCCTCAAAGAGGATTGTTGAGCAGCTCATAAACAAAAAAATAACAACTGACGCACTTGTTGAGTTGTATGACAGCCACGGCATAAGCCCTGACTACATAAAGGCGGAGTTCAGGGCGCATGGAAAGGAGATTTCTGTGCCTGACAACTTCTATGCCCTTGTGGCAGAGAGGCACAAGAATGCAGTTCAGAAGACAGCGACAAAGAAGGCAGAGAATATTGAGCTGCCCGGGCTTCCTGCAACAGATGGCTTGTACTTCGGGGATTACAAAAAAATAGATTTCTCTGCAAAGGTATTGAAGATTGTGGATAAAGAAGGAAAGCATTATGCTGTGCTGGACAGAACCGCTTTTTATCCCACATCAGGAGGGCAGCTCTCTGATACAGGCACTTTGAAAAATTCAAAAGTTACAGAAGTTTTCAAGCAGGGAAACATCATAGTCCATGTTGTTGAGAATCCAAAATTTAAGGCAGGAGATAGAGTAAATGGAGAGGTTAACTTTGAAAGACGGCTTCAGCTTGCCCAGCACCACACAACAGCGCACATAGTGAACGCAGCTGCAAGGAAAATTCTCGGCAATCATATCTGGCAGGCCGGCGCTTCAAAGACATTGGAGCACGGACGGCTGGACATCACCCACTACAAGCAGCTTGAGGATTCAGAGCTTAAGGAGATAGAGAAAAAGGCAAATGAAATTGTCAAAGATAATATTCCAATAAAGAAATTTTTCCTTCAAAGGAATGAGGCGGAAAAGCGCTACGGCTTCCGCCTTTACCAGGGAGGGGCAGTGCCTGGAAAGGAGATAAGAATAGTGGAGATTCCAGGGATTGATGTTGAGGCCTGCGGGGGCACTCACCTGAATTCAACAGGAGAGGCAGGCAGGATTAAGATAGTAAAGTCCTCAAAAATTCAGGACGGGATTATCCGTCTGGAATTTGTTTCTGGAAAGGCTGCTGAGAGGGCAAGCTCAAGCGAGGCAGGAATCATCAAAGAATTAACTGAAGCCCTCAAATGCGAGAGAGACGAAATACCTGGCAGGGTGGAAGAGCTTTTCCAGAAGTGGAAAAAGATTGTGAAGAAGGGAGAGCCAAAGGGCTCTTTCAAATTAGAGTCAAGGGAAAAAATCAGAGGCACTGACAAGGAGATAATCGCAAAAGCGTCTCATTTATTGAAAACCCAGCCAGAGCACATAGCGAAGACAGTGAAGAGATTCTTAGAAGAAATAAATAATAAATAAAAAGAATCACTTAGTAATTTCTGTTATTCTGTCCTGATAAAGCTGCTTGTAATATTGAACTGTTTCGTCTGCCAGGGGCCCGTCATAGTCCTCAAGCTTTTCGGCCATCAGCGCATATATCGCCGGCTGAATTTCCTCAGGGATCGTATCCTTTTTGACTTCCATGTTTATCACTGAATACATAATGTTTTCCTCCAGATACCCGGAGAGCTCATCAATTTTTGTCTTGTCTGAAAAAATTTTCAGAATATTGTCTAATGTCTCTTCTGCCATAAATTATCACCCCTGCCTTTTTATTGCTCCTTGGTTATTTAAAAGTTTATAGTCACATCCAAGTCGCACCAAAGCAGAGCGCTGTATCCTGAAATACAGAAATCCTTTTTAAGGGCAACGCATTTTTATGATTCTAAGCGACTTGGGGGTGGGTTTTATGGAAAAGGATGATTTTGAAAAGTTCTATCCAGAGCGCGTAAAGAAGATGCCAAAATCAATAATAAGGGAACTTCTTAAGATGACGCAGAATCCTGAGATAATATCATTTGGCGGCGGGCTTCCTGCCCCTGAAACATTTCCTATCAAAGAGCTGGAGGAAATAACAACAGATGTTTACAGGAGTAAGGGAACAAAGGCCTTGCAATATGGCTCTACAGAGGGCTATGGGGAGCTTCGTGAGGAATTGTCAAAGTGGATGAGTAGGGAAGGCATCAAATCAGAGACAAACGACATACTTCCAACAGTCGGCTCTCAGCAGGGGCTTGACCTGCTTGGCAGAATTTTCTTGGAAAAGGGGGACAGGATAATTGTGGAAGAGCCCTCTTATCTCGGGGCGCTTCAGGCATTTACCTTTTATGAGCCGCAATTCATCGGGGTTCATCTTGACAATAATGGCATGATGACTGATGCGCTTGAAGAAAAGCTGAAAGAAGTTGAGGGCAGGGTAAAATTCATCTATGTTGTGCCTGATTTCCAGAATCCGGCTGGAGTGACTCTCAGCCATGAAAGGAGAAGAAAGATAATTGGGCTTGCAGACAAATACAAAATTCTGGTGTTGGAGGACTCCCCTTACAGGGAGCTGCGCTACAAGGGTGAAACAATTCCATCAATCTACTCGCTTGCACAGGCAGAGGGGCTGAACAACATAATTTCCCTCAGAACAATCTCAAAAATCATTGCACCGGGACTTCGGATTGGCTGGATAACTGCAGACAAAAATATAATCGATACCCTGGTCAAGATGAAACAGGGCGCTGACCTCTGCTCCCCTGTGCTGGACCAGATGATAGTTTCAGGATTATTCAAAGAGGGGAAGCTTGAGCAGCATATTGAGAAAATAAAACAGAACTATTCAAGGAAAATGAAACTTATGCTTGACTCCCTCGATAAATACATGCCCAAGCATCCCGAAGTTGATTGGACAAGACCTGAGGGAGGGCTTTTCCTTTGGCTGAGCATGCCCAGCCAAATCGACACTTATAAAATGTTCAAAAAGGCTGTTGAGGAGGAAAAAGTTGCCTTCATACCGGGATTTGCATTCTACCATGACGGCTCTGTAAAGAACAAAATGCGCCTGAACTTCAGCTACTCCACTGCAGAGCAGATAGCAGAGGGCATAAAGCGGCTGGGCAGGATTGCTGAAAAGGAGATTGCAGGCATAGAATAAGCCTGTGCAGAGCCAAAGGACATCCTTGAATAAGATTTATAAGAGAGCAGACACTCTTTTTTATCATGAATGTCCAGTGCCTGAAGTGCAAGGGGCGCGGTTTTTGCGGAAGGGTTTACTGCCCAATTTATGCAAAGGCAAACTCTATGATGCGCATGAAGAAAGTCCTCTCTTTTGATGCAAAGGAGGAATTCTCATCCAAAGCCCCTGCAGTTCTGGTCGGGCGCTCGGGCTATCCCAACATAAACATTGGCATACTGGCGCCTCCGGAGGTGCCCTCGCTTCTCGAGCATGCAGAGCTCTATGACGCACCAAGAGTTTGGGGCAGCAATAATTTTCAGGTGGATAGAATCATAGAGCTGAGGTCTGCCTTGATAAATTCCAAGTTCAAGGCAGATGTCAAGAAAGCGCGCTCCACCTCATCAGACAAGAGGATGATTGAGCTCGCCCAGGAGGTGAGCATGGCTGTAAGGCCTGTTGACATTGATATTAAGGTTGAGAATGCCCCAAGATTCCGCCTTAACCTCAGCCCTGACATAGCGCCCTTCGGCCCTGATGCCAAGCTGAAAAATGCCATCCTGACAGAAAACCCAAAAATCAGCCCGATTGTGGAAAAGACCGTCTCCGATTATGACTTCAAGGCGAATGACGCAATCTCAACATTGTTTTCAAGGGGATTTGACGAGAATGCAATAACAAAGCTGCTGAGCACAGGCACCCTTGGCGTGAAGATAGAGAGAAAGCTTGTGCCGACGAGGTGGGCGATAACTGCTGTTGACGACTCGCTCGGAAAGGAGCGCATTGCTGAAATCAGGGATTACAAGAATTCCGACTGCCTGGCTTTCTTCGGCAGCTATCTCGGCAATTATTATCTTGTGCTGATGTTTCCCGAGCCCTGGAGCTACGAGCTTTTTGAGACCTACATGCCAAGGGCAGAGTGGAACCAGACAAACCAGATTCAGTTCATGACTGACTATGAGCCCTGTTCCGGGCGGAAAAGATATGCCTACAACTGCGCAGGCGGATACTATGCTGCGCGCCTTCCAATCCTTGACAGGCTCCATCAGATGAAGAGGCAGGCCTCTGTGCTTGTGATAAGGGTAATTACAGGCGAGTATTTCTGCCCCTTGGGCGTCTGGGTTGTGAGGGAAGCAACAAGGAAGGCAATGCAGTCAGAGCCAATTGAGTTCGCAGACGCTTCACTGATGCTGAAGTATGCCTCCTCCCTGCTGAAAAAGAAATTCGGGCTTGATGCCTCCCAAATATTCAGGAAGAGCATCCTGCTAAAAAACTTCAGGGAGCAGTTAAAGCTTCAGTCATTCTATAACAATTGAAGAAATGAATTAAGTAAGAAATAAGAAAAAAAATTAATTCAAAAAAGGATTTATCTCCTCTTTTTCTTCCTGCCGCCCCTCACCATCTTGGCTCGTGCGACATTTCCTTTCTTGTCAACGAAATATAGGTATCCTGCCTGTTTCTTGACGCCGACCTTGCAGACCTTCTCAGACTTCTGCTTGCCCTTTTTGGCTCTTCCCCTTACCATCTTTGCCCTTGAAACGTCTCCCTGCTTGTCTACAAAGTAGAGATAGCCGTCGTGTTTTCGCACATTTGCTTTTGCTACAACTTCCATGTTTGTATCACCTTTTATTTTCTAATTTAGAAGGTATAAACCCCCCATTCTCCTCTAATATTCAATTGGTATTTAAAGTTTTTGTTTTCCTCGTCAGGGAATACGCCGAATCGACGGCAGAAAGGTATTCATTTATTCTTGAGAGGGCGGGCTCAATCAGGTATGCCTTTGCCTTTTCAGAGAACGCAGATGATACTGTTGAGAATTCGAGTATCCTATATCGGTTTTTCAACTTGTCAACAAGGCACATGGTTCTGAGGCGGAGAAGCTGCCTCCTTATGTTTGAGAGGGCGCATCCTGAGGATGAAAGTTTTTTCTTCGCTCTAAGCTTTATCGCATATGCCCCTATCTCCTCTGCTTTCAGCCATCTCTTCCTTTTTCGCGCCTCGAGCAGGGCGCAGAGTATGTCAACAATTATGTCTCTTGAGTCGCCCGGCTGGAGCAGCCCGATTGAGAGGCAGAGCTTCTTCACAAGCTCCCTCCGGTCTAAAGTGCTTGGCTTCTCATATCTTCTAAGTGTTATCTCAGAAAGCGGTATGTCCCTCGAGACGGTCTTCATGCAGTAATCCCAATCCCCGCAAGTATAAAAATATTTTGATTAAAAGATTTAAGAAAAAAATCATTCCCTGCTTATTCCAATGAAAAACTCATAGTCCCTTATCCTCTCGCTTGCAGTGAACTCAAAGTTTCCATGCTCTCCTGCCGAGACTTCTGCTTCAGACGCGCCTGTTGCGTGCCTGAGCTTTTCCAGAAGCTCTTCAGTGCTGAGCATTGCAACTGCCTTTTCCTGAGAGGATATGAGCAGTTTTATCCTGTCTGACTTTTTCATCCCTGATTTTTTTCTCAGCTCCTGAACGCGCCTCGTAAGCTCGCGCATGTAACCCTCTGCGAGCAGCTCATCATCCATCGTCGGCTCTATCAGCACAGAGAGGTTCTGCTCATCTGCAAGAAGATATGGCGCCTCTGCACTTCTCTCAACAATGATGTGCTCGGGCTTTATTGAAAGCTCTTCCCCGTCAATATTTATCCTGAATTCACCCTCTTTTTCTATGTGTGAAAGCACCACATGCGGCTTTTCCTTTGAGAGCGCTGCAATTACTTTTGGAGTTTTCTGCGCAAAGGAGGGGCCAAGCTTTGAGTATTCCGGCTTCATCGTTGATTTTATGAGTTTGCTCCTTGAAGCGGTCTCTATTTCTTTTATGTTTGCCTGCTTCTGTATTATGCCTAGCAATGACAAGACGGACTTTTTCACCTTTGAATCAGTTGAGACAACTATCGCCTTCCTTATAGGCCATCTCACTCCTATATTCTTCTTGTCCCTTAATGAGAGGATTGCAGTCACAATTCTTCTGGCATTTGCCATCATCTCCTCTAGCTTCCTGTTTGTAAGCTCTTTAGCGGGAATGGGCCAGCCCGCCTCGTGTATGCTCTCCTCTTTTGAGGTTACATTCCTGAGAAGCCCCTGATAGATTGCCTCTGAAATATAGGGGGCTAGTGGAGCAAGCAGCCTGGCTGCCCTGTCGAGCGAGTAAAGCATTGAAAATGCAGCTGCCCTGTCTTTCTTCCCTGCGCGCGCCCTTATTATCTTGATGTACCACCTTGAGAAGTCCTCGCCTACAAAGTCCATGAGCACCTTGAGGGAGATGTTGTAGTCGTGGTGCTCCAGGGCTTTTGTGAAATCCTCTGAAGCAGTGTTTGCCCTTGAGATTATCCAGGCATCCTCTGTGGTAAGCCCTAATGCCTTTGCCTCTTTTGCGCCCTCTTTTCTTTCAGACGCCCTCTTTGAAAATAATTTCTCAAATATTCCCGCCAACTCTTTAGTTTCAGTTCCTGAAATGCACTCTGCTGTGAAATAATATGTGTTCCACAGGGTCTTCAGGAATGGCAGGGTGTTTTCCCTGACAAGGTTGTAGCTGAACCTCTTCGGAAGCCCAGGAGCAGTGTAGCACATCTGCAGCCTAACTGCATCAACGCCAACTTTCTCAAACGCCTCCCCTGGTTCTATGATGTTACCCTTGCTCTTGCTCATCTTCTCGCCGTTCTCGTCAACAAGAAGCCCTGCGCAAACAGCGCTCCTGTATGCCGGCGAGTTAAACAGCAGAACTCCGAGAACGTGCAGGGTGTAGAACCACCCCCTTGTCTGGTCTGTCGCCTCTGCTATGAAATCATAGGGAAATCTTTTCTTGAATTTGGCAACATTCTCAAAAGGATAGTGAAACTGGGCAAATGACGCTGAGCCGGAGTCATACCAGCAGTCAATAACATCAGGCACTCTGCTCATTTCAGAGCCGCACTCGCACCTTATCTTTATCTCATCAATGTGCGGCTTGTGCAGGTCTATCTTCCTTGGCACTTTTATTCCCTTCTTGCGCAGCTCTGCGATGCTTCCTATCACAATCTCCTTCTTGCAGTTCGGGCACTTCCAGATTGGGAGGGGTGTTCCCCAGAACTTGCTTCTTGAAAGTGCCCAGTCCTTTGCCCCCTCAAGCCAGTTTCCAAACCTGCCTTCTTTTATGTGCTCCGGATACCAACTTATCTTCTTGTTTTCTTCCAGGAGTTTCTCCCTGAACTTGCTGACTCTTATGAACCAGGAATGCCTGGCATAATAGAGCAGGGGAGTGTGGCATCTCCAGCAGAAAGGGTATGAGTGAGTGTATTTTTCTATCCTGAAAAGCGAGCCGTTATTTTCAAGCATTGAGATTATTTTCTTGTCTGCATCCTTCACAAACATTCCTGCAAAGTCAGGTATCTCAGAGGTGAACTTTCCTTCCTCATCCACTGGCTTCACAAATCCGATGCCTGCCCTCCTGCAGGTGTCAAAGTCATCTTCCCCAAATGCGGGCGCCTGGTGCACTATCCCTGTCCCGTCCTCTGTTGAGACATAGTCAGCAGCTATGACGATGAACGCCTTCTCATTGCACTTCTTGAACTTTTCAATGTAATACGGGAAAAGCGGCTCATATTCCATACCGAGCAGCTCTTTTCCCAAAACTGTCCTTGTTATCTTTGCGTTAGGGAAATATTTTGGGACAAGCGCCTTTGCAATTATGTATTTTGAGAATTCGTGCTCCACAAAGGAATATTCTATGTCGGGGTTTACTGCAAGGGCGAGGTTGCTTGGAAGAGTCCAGGGGGTTGTTGTCCAGACAAGGAAATACTGCTTTTCATTGCCAGTGCCCTTCACCCTGAACCTGCATGTCACTGTATCTTCTGTCACATCCTCATATCCTAATGCGACTTCATGGCTTGAAAGGGGTGTTCCGCACCTGGGACAGTATGGCACAACCTTGTAATCGACGAACAGCAGCCCCTTGTTGTAGAGCTCTTTCAGCGACCACCACTCGCTTTCAATGTAGTCGTTGTCAAGCGTCCTGTATGGGTGCTCAAGGTCTATCATATATGCTATCTTCTCTGTGAATTCATTCCATCTGCCTATGAAGCGGAATACGTCTGACCTGCAGTTGCCTGTGAATTTGTCGATGCCGTATGCAAGCACCTCTTTTTTTGAGTTGAGCCCAAGCTGCTTCTCAACCTGAACCTCAACAGGAAGCCCGTGGCAGTCCCAGCCGCCCTTTCTTGGGACAGCATAGCCATTCATGTATTTGTACCTGCAGAAAAGGTCCTTGAATACCCTTGCCTCCACGTGATGAAGCCCTGGAGGCGCGTTGGCTGTGGGGGGCCCTTCCAGGAATGAGAATGTCTTCCTCCTTTTTGAGGAGAGTATTTTCTCCTTTATTCCAGCAGATTTCCAAAACTCCGACAGCTTTGACTCTATCCTTTTGAAGTCATATTCTTTATCGGGCAATTGCGTCATTCAGCATCAAATCAGGCAGAATTCGCAGTTATATAAAAAAGTTGCCCCGGCTTCTGGCGTTTAAGGCGGAAAGCGATTATTTTTCCATTAGAAAGATTTTTAAAGGTGTAATAATAGTTTAATTAGAGAAAGTTAATTGGAGAAAGTGCCGCTGGCAGGTGGAGTTTAGGCAAAAAAGAAGTGGTAAAAAATGAAGCTTCTGGACTATAATGGAATTCTATCAAAAAGGTATGCGCTTGTTGCTGTCTTTTCAATCCTCGCGCTTTTGGCTTTCGCATCATCTGCAATGGCAGGATGCTGCTTTTTAAACAACTACCAAATCAGCATTAGCAAACCCAGCGCTCAAGAGTGCAGCGATGCAGGAGGCATTGCATTTTTTGATGCTGACTGCTCCAAGCCGGCATTAACTGCTTACACCCAGCCGCTGTGCTGCGTGATAAATGTTTCAAACACGTTTAAGTGCTATTACGGCTCGCTTGCTTATTTCAATTATACAAGATATTCCAACGAATTAATGCAGTATGATTATGTCTGCCGTCCTGGTGATTATGGCGAGGACGGCTATAACGGCTGCATAAGTGACCCAATGGGCGGATGCCCCTCTCCTGCCCCAACGCCGAAATGCTCCCCTCTCGGTTGTTTGAATTATCTCAGTTCTTCCCTTTACTGCACTTACTCAGGCGCCATCATCTCAAACTGCTCATACTGCCTTGAAAATGATTGCGGCGGGCTTGTGTGCAATCAGGAAACCGGGCAGTGCGAAAACTTGGGAACCGGCTGCTCAGCAACAGGTTATTCGTGCTGCGCCAGTTGCGCTGATGAGAATAAGCAGAATTCAACCTTCAATTATGACTCAAGCAATCCAAGTTCAGACAGGTGCCCCTCAAACGCGCCGAAATGCTGCGAAAGCTGCGCTGCGCAAACCTATTGCTGCGAGTATAACTGGCAGTGTCAGCAATCAAATATTGTGCTTCCAAACACCTGCAATGAGGGCAAAACCGAGTGCAGCAGTGCCTGTGCAAAGCCGCAGTGTGTTCCTGGGCAGAAGATTAACGGAGGACTAAATACCTATCCCGCCTGCTGGTGCGATGGACAAGAAAGGGACACTGCAACTGACAGCAAGTACTGCTGCTCATTTGGGGTGTCTGATGCTGCCTGCGGAACAGCAGCCCTCTCTGTTTATGGAACAATTAAAGATGCAGATACCAATTCGCCAGTTGAGGGGGCAATAGTGATAGTTGACGGCGCAGGAGTGGGCAGTGAAAAAACAGGTTCAAATGGAAATTATCAGATAAGGGGGCTTCCTGCAGGAGAATACACTTTCGTCGCTTATTCTGCTGATTATTATATCAGTTCAGCGCCAAATCGCCAAATCACATCTTCCCCGCTTGAAATAAACTTTACAATCCGGAGGAAAGTCTCCCCTGACTGCAGTGCAGCAGGCCCTTCAGCGATAACTGGCTTCAATGCAACGCACGCAGTGCAGGGCAGGGTTGATGTGAGGCTGTTTTGGGACCAGAAATGCCAGCTACTCATATCTGCTTATTATTTGAGAAGGAATGACTGGGCTTCTGCCAAGATTATTTCGCCATCCCGCGGCGAGTATATTGATAAGGACGGGCTTAATTGGAACACTACTTACACTTACAAAATCTGGGCTGTCTATAAATCCGGGGCGTCATCTGTCAATTCCACTCTCTCATTCAGAACGGGGAGTGCGCTCTGCGAAGGGGTGTATGTGGGGGATGAATTCTGCGCAGAGATTGTCAATGGAAAAATGCAGAAAAACACAATCAACGCCAATTTCAGAAGAACATGCAACTCGCTGAATCAGGTGGTTGACTCTCAGCCCGCCCTTTACATAGATGAGACTATAGACGGCTATGAATACAATAACTGCAGCAGGTATGGCACAAGACCAATCATGCCGGAGAACAGAATTTGCGCGCTTTCAAACTCCCTCCTGCCAGGAAGAGTTCTTTCAAAATGCATTTTGTCAAAAGTGTGCGAATCCTCTGGAAACCCCTTCGGGCTTTTTTACTCAGAAAATAGCTGTTCTCAGGACTTTTGCTTTTATGATTTTTCAAGAACAACTGTGAATTCATGCAATTCATGCAGAGCAGATTTGACATGCTCTGACTTTAGCTCTGCAGATTCCTGCGAAAAAAATTCCTGCGGAATAAACTGCACCTGGGAATACACAAATCCTGAACTGGAAAGGGGCATATGCTATTCGCCGACAGGCAACGCCTCTTCGTGTGATGAGTGCAACTCAATTTTCTCGGGCTGCACTGAACAGGACTGCGCAAAGCTCGGAAGCTGCATGATGAAAGACGGAATATGCTCTGAATGCTCAAGCAGTCATATGTTCTGCATAAATTACACCAGCCAAGAAGGGTGTGAGAATAATCCCTCGCCAAATGCTTTTGAAAAATGCGATAACGGCCAATTGCTGCCTTTGGGAAGCACAAATGACGCCTGCAGGATGCTGAGATGCGTCTGGAATGGAACAGGATGCATGAAGGATGGAAATTATGACGGAATAAACGACTGCACTGGAACTACTGCCTATATTGCCGATTGCACAGTAGACAACACTCCCGCAGTTATTTCAGTAACAGGGTTTAAAGATTCGCCTCAGGGAGTTGTCGTTAATATATCTGCAAGCGAGGGCATTTCCAAGTTCGCCTATTGCCTTGACTCCCAGAATGCCTGCTGCCCTGATATTTCAGAAAGCTTCCAGCCGGTACAAACTACATATGGCTTTGTGATTCCAAAAGACTCACTTTCACATGCTGGGACTCATTATCTGAGGTATTATTCAGTAGATAAATATCATAACCAGGAAACAATACGCTCTTACCCAATTGAGGTTATCTCTGGGGAATTGGGCGCATCACTCTACTATTATTTTGCTGATGTCAGCTCCAACAAATACAATCTGACTGTTCTTGTTGACATTGACGATTTGAGAACCGCCAACTGCAGTTATGCAATAGACAAGGACGCTGGTTCAAAGGTTGTGAAAAACACGTTTGTGGTGCCTGCTTATCATTTTGAGGCGGATTTTGCAAACCTGAACTACTCAAACTATCTGTTCTATCTAAACTGCACTTCAGGGGATTTATCATATGACAACTATTATCACTTGACAAAAATATCCTCTTCAAAGTTTAACATAAGCGTAGTCACCTCATATTCAAAGGACGGGCTTCCTACAGTCACTAACGGCAGTTATAATGTCCTCATGAACTTTTCAGAGGGCGTTTCAATATCTTCCTTGAGCTATGGACTGCTGGACGGAAGCTATTCAAAAGAGATTGAGCATTCGGATGTCAATGGCAGGAACTGGAATTTCACAATGGAGATTCCAAGCAATGAGGCAGCTGTTTCTGGAATAAACAAGCCTGCAATGATAGCTGTAACGGCAAATACGGGCTCGGGGGTTTTGACAGAGAATGATGCAAACTCGCCTTATTTCCTAATAGACACAAAGGCGCCTGAAGTGATTATAACAATAACGTAAGTTAAATCATTTAATTAAGTGGAAAAAGAGGAAATGAGAATACAAAAACAATTTTTGATTTTATCTGCAATTATTATATTAGCTGTAATCAGCCTATCCTCTTTTTTTGCTTACGCAACAGGAACTATCATAGACAATAACAAGCCCACTATTTATGCAACTTTTTCTGAACCCGCACAAGTAACTTATTACCGACTTTCTGACAACCCGCCTGCGCAGAAATCGTATTCTTTAAACAGAATCGTCTCAAGTGATTTCAAGGTGTACGCTTATAAATACAATGAATCATCTCCGCTTTCTGACGGGAATTATACTTTCTCAATCAGCTACAAGGATTTTTTGGGCAATCCCGGCTCAGGAACCCTTAATTTTGAGATTTCTGCCTGCTTAGATAATGACCATGATGGATATTATAGGGGCTATAATACGAGATGCACTATCGGAACTGACTGCAATGATGATGATCCCAGCATACATCCTGGCCCTGGCGCAAAAGAAATCTGTGGGAATGGTATTGATGAAAATTGCGACGGCGTAGATACACCATGCGAAGTGAATCTCACTTCAATCATAATCCATCCTAAAATAGTAAATCTTACTAATGGCTCAACATTTGCCTTCACTGTTCTTGCATATTACAACGATGGCAGCGGGGGAAAAGCAGTTTCCGGCTTGGCTCGCCTTTTCAGCAACAACTCCAATGTTGTTGCTGTGGAGTCAAATAATGTAGTGAGGGCTGTTGGGCAGGGAAGCGCAAAAATAACTGCGAATTACACTGAAAAGGGGAGAACTGAATCAGACAACGCCACTGTGAATGTTTACAATGCCGAGGTTCAATTCAAGTATCTGACAATAAGCCCAACAGAAATTTATATGAAGAGGGGAACAACCAAGTGCGGAGACCAGCTTTTCGTTGTTTCGCTCTGCACGAAAAACGGAACTTTTGAGTCGTGCGAGAGGGTTTCGAACTATGCGCTCACATCCAGCAACACTGCTGTCGCAACAGTCAGCTCAACCTGCTTAAACGCAATCAGCAGCGGCTTCTCAAACATAACCGCAACATACAGCGGTTTGTCTTCTGAAAAGGCAAACCTAAAAGTCACTGAAGAAATTGTTCCTTCAAGAATATTGATAATGCCGATTAATTCAAATATTTATGTCGGGGATTCAATTGAATTCAGGGCGTATCTTGATACTGGCAGCGAATTAAAGGATGTGACAAGTGCCGCAGCTTTTTCTTCTTCAAACCAGAATGCGCTCTCTGCTCTTTCCGGAAGCAGCTTTACTGCCCTTCGGCCAGGAGATGTAACAGTATCTGCTGCATATTCTAATTCTGAAATTTCATACAGGGCAGAAACCAGCGTCCACATCTCAAACAGAATAAGCGAAATAAGAATAAGAAATAAGATGCAATATCCGGACAGGGTCAAATTCGTCTATCTGAACTCAACCTCAGTTCCGATAATCGTTGAAACTCCTGGAATCAGTGATGCTTCCTGCTTGGCAACTTTTGCGCCACCTTATAACTATGGTTTAATTAAAAATGCAGATGGTTCTTTCACTACAGAAGGAAAAGAAGAACTCCAAATTAAGGGCGATTCAACTTTCTACGTTTACTGCACATCAGGGGGTTCAACTTATAATTCAACATTCTTCATAAGAATCGTTTCATCATCGCCCGCTGTAGATGCGAGCGCCAATTCAGTTTATAGCGCTCCTCTTGAAACTTCAATCAGGGCTAATTCTGACTTGCCTTCTGCGTGCAGGTATGACGCTCAAAATGTGAATTATGAACAGATGACAAACTTCCTTAATCCAGACAATGATTTGCTTTATTCTGGGTATAATTCAAACAAAAATGCAAAAATTTTAGATTTGTTGGACAATAGAACTTACACATATTATGTTTCCTGCAAGGGGCTTTCAGGGCTTATTTCAAACACAAAAGAAGTAAAGTTTAGTGTAAACACTTCTGCGCCTGCATTTGTTTCAATTGAATCTCCAGGATGGCCTTCTGCCTGCGTAATCAGTTCATTCAGAATAATTGTTCGCACAAGCCAGCATGCGGATGGATGCAGGTATTGGATTAATCCAGCGTCAAAAACAGACTTAACAAGAAACATTTCAGACAATCTTCAGTTCTACAGTAATTCTTTATCAATTAATGAAAGAACAACATATTATGTTGAATGCGCTTTTGAGTCAGGAACAGTGCAAGAGCAAGTTGATGTGAGCAAGGACAGCAATCCCCCTGTTATATCTGTGGATGATTCATCTGAGGTTCCTGGAAATCAGGAGATTTCCCCATATTTAGACAGGCTCAGGGTGAAAATAACTGCTTCTGACCCGGGCTCAAGCTGCGGAATAAAATCATATGCATATCAGGTTTACAACTATGCAACTGGAAGTTCTGTCTCTCAGAATTTCACTCCCAACTCATTAGACACAGATTATTTTTATATTCCCCTTTCGCTTTCAAACAATACAAAATATTTTGTAAAGGCGTGGATAACTGACTGGGCTGGCTTGAGCACATCTAACCAGAGCAATGGTGTAACAATAAATACGAGCATACTTCTTGCTCATTGCAGTAATGGAAAGAAAGATTCTGACGAAACAAAAAGTGATTGCGGAGGAAACGATTGCCTGCCCTGTCCGCCGGATAAAAAACCTTCTTCCATATCAATAGACCAACGAAATATATTGCTACAACCATTAGCATCTCGTCCACTTACTTGCACCTTATATTATGATGATCACACTTCAGAGCCAATAACATCAAATACAAGATTCTGGACAAATGACACTTCGGTTGCCGTTGTTTCAACAGAGCCCAGCATTGTTGCTCTAAAGCCTGGTTTGTTTAAGGTATACGCAAATTATACCAGCGGGGCTTATTCATTTGTGGATTATGTTTATGGAAATGTTTCAGATAATGCGCCTGAAACTCATACTTTAAATCTGTATTCAAGCGCTGTGCTCAATTTATCGGGAGGGGTTAAATGCGGAAATGAAATATTTTCGCTTTTCTATGATGGGAATGACATTACTTCATCTAATGATTACACTCTTCATTCTGGAAATCCTTCAATAGTTGTCATAAACAATTCAAAATGCCTTCAGCCAAAATCAGTCGGCTCAACATGGATAAACGCATCTTATAATGGAATATATTCAAATCCTGTTTCCATTTCTGTTAAAAACTACATTCCAACTGCAGTTTTCAGGATTGAACCATTGGAAGAATCAATAGCAATAGGCGCAATTCAGGCATTTAGGGCATACATAAGATATGGTGGAGACGCTGAAATTGATGTTACGAACAGGACATTATTCTTTTCAGGAAGTCCTAATGTTGCAGCACCCTACGGGAGTGCTGGAAATGCCTTCATTGGAAACTCTCAGGGAGTTTCAATAATACGCGCAGAATATACAGACGATTATGAAAATGTTCACGTTATTGAAACTCCGCTTTCTGTCAATTCTTCAGAAAAGGAACGCTCTCTCCTTTCAATTTCTATTTATCCGAACAGCATTGAATGGCCTGTTGGAAAACCGTTGCTAATGGATGTTTATGCATTATATGACCAAGAGCCAATAACTGAAATAATTACGAACAAAGTGAATTTTTATGCAAATGAAAGTTTTGTACAAATTGCAGGCAATGGAATAAACTCAAGCAGAGCAGGGCAAGTAAAGGTAAATGTATCTTATAATAATAGAAATGCTTCTGCAGTAATCACATTCGTACAAACTTCAGATATTTTTTATTATCTTAAAATAGTTGAGCCGGCCTGGAAGGAAATAGTTGTTGGAGAAGAAAGCTGTGATGATTTCACAGTTCAGAGATTCGGCTCAGACAACAGCATTGTTTCAGTTGACAATTACGAACTTTCCTCTTCGGATTTAAATATTGTTTCAGCATATATTAATGAAGGCAGGCACTGCATATTAGGAGAGAAAGAGGGAATTGCAAGCGTAACTGCAAGTTATTCTGGTTTGATTTCCAATAGTGTAGGAGTTATTGTCCTTCCTACAGGTTCGGATGTTTATTCATTTAGGGTTGAACCTGTTTCAGCAAGCATATATACTGGAGATTCTGTTTCATTTAGCAGTTATTTTAAATCAGGAATTTCAGAAGATACTGTAACCTCTTCAACACAATTTTATTCAACGAACAGCCCTGTTTTTTCAAGTGTGGGAAGCAATAATGTTTTTAGGGCGAATTCTGCTGGAAGTGCTTCTGTAATTGCTTCTTATTTTTATGATTCAAGAAGATATGACGCATCTTCAAGCATAAATGTAATGAGCCCTCCATTTATCTCGCTTTTAAGCCCAAAAACATTTGATGATAACAAGAAAGTTGCATATGTGCCCAGCAGGGACTTTCTTCTTTCAGTGAGAACAAGCGCTTCTTCAAAATGCAAATACCTGTTGAGGGCAATAAATGACAATAACTATCCTTGGCTTAATGAAATGCTGGAAAGCGAAGGAAATCTTACTCATAATGCAACTGCAACCATGGATTTGGATGAAGCAAATCTTATAATAAATTGCACTTCATCAGGGCACACCTATTCAGAGCAGTATCTTATTGAGTTTGAAGAAAATGCGCCTTTGGTTTATGCATCTGCCCCTAATGTTTATGATTATAATAACGGGCTTTCAACTGTAATCAGCGTATCAACAGATAAGTTTGCGGTTTGCAAATACAGCAATGTAACTCCAGATTACACAAAAATGGAGCATTATTTTTCAGGTCAATCCGAGTTAATATATTATTCATATTCTAAGCTTGTTCAGATAAAAATTTCAGGGCTTTCTGACCATACTGAATATTTATATTATGTTTCCTGCAAGGGGCTTTCAGGGCTTATTTCAGATACTTCGAAAGTTTCATTTATTGTAAATACAGGAGAACCTTCTGATTTTACAATAACTGAGCCTCTTGGTTGCGCGAACACAAATTTCAGGATAAGCATAAGTACAATAAGGGTTCCTGATTATTGTTTTGCAGGAAATCATACAAAGCCGACTGAAATACGCTTTAACAGTTTTAATTATGATCCCACTAAATTAAGAACAGGACTCATTTCTTTATCTTCAGATACAAAATATTATGTAAGATGCTCTTTTAGTGATGGCGAAATAGAAAAAAGCATCAATGTAAAGGTTGATGCAGATAGGCCAATTGTGCATTATGTAAATGACAGTTCTCCAATAAAAGGTAATGAAGAATATTCAAACTATGATGACAAAATCAGGATAAAGATAAATGCGACTGATGTTGGATGCGGGCTTAATTATTTTAATGTGCAGGTTTTTAATAAAATAGGCACGCCTGTTTCAGAAATAAGGAAATTTGACGCAGATTACAATAATAAATTTTTCTATATTGATAATCTTGACCTGAATAATGGCACAAAGTATTTTGTCAGGGTTATTGCTGTGGATAATGCCGGTCTTGAAAGCGATAAAAAAGACAGCAATGGTGTAACAATAAATACAAGCCTAATGTATGACCACTGCGAAGATGGGCAGAAAGATGAAAGCGAAAGTGATGTTGACTGCGGAGGAAACTGCACTGCAAAATGTGATATTAACGAAAGTTGTGTTAGGAATTCTGACTGTGCAAGCGGGCTGTGCAATCTGACAACAAAAAAATGCAGGATTGCAAGCTGCTTTGACAATATCAGGGATGGAAGCGAGAGCGACATTGACTGCGGTGGAGACTGCTTAGCGAAGTGTGAAGAAGGGAAATACTGCCTTAACAATTCTGACTGCAGGTCAAAAATCTGCAACAACATAACATTGAAGTGCGAAAAAGACGAGCGCTGCTACAACAAAAAGAAGGATGCAAGCGCCGGAGAGACAGACATTGACTGCGGCGGCATCTGCCCACCCTGCGGGGAGAATAAGCTATGCAGCGAAGATGCTGACTGCGCATTCGGGCTTTTATGCCTTGACGGGGCATGCAGGAGCAAGGCAATTGAAAACAATACTAACACTACTGATTCAGATGGCGACGGGGTTCCTAACTCAATAGATAAGTGCCTGGACACTCCTTATGGCGTGGAAGTGGACGAAAGCGGCTGTGAGATAAAAGCGCCTGATTCAGACAACGACGGGGTTCCTGATTCAAAGGACGAATGTAATGATACTCCAGAAGGAGTGAAAGTTGATGAAAATGGGTGCCCGGTAAAATCATCCAACCTGCTTTTGATTCTGCTCATTGCAATTGTTTTAGGAGGGGGAGCAGGGCTTTATTATTATTACGCCTCATCAAAGAAGAAATCAAAATCAAAGAAGGCGCTTTTGAAAGCGCCTCCTAGGTTCAATGTCCCGGGA
>Ga0210017_1001220_pt1 | contig 22455 bp, 18 predicted proteins | sample CryGeyCG2014_020_FD_183966 | JGI IMG/M metagenome (GOLD analysis project Ga0210017, IMG submission 183966) | Groundwater microbial communities from aquifer - Crystal Geyser CG08_land_8/20/14_0.20 (SPAdes) (version 2) | ecosystem: Environmental > Aquatic > Deep subsurface > Groundwater | place... | reverse complement strand
TATTTCGGATGCCCTGGGGGCAACCTTATCCACGGCGAGTTTCCTCACTGTCCGGCGGATCATCTCTTGTTCTTCAGTCAGATCATACTGCATTTTCCCCCTCCTTCGCGGCTATTTGGATAATCCCTTTGACCAGAGATTATGGTTCAATTTTCCTCGAATCCTCGAATCCTCGAACCCTCTCAATCGGCTTATTATCTTCCCTTGAATTGTGCCTTACGCTTTTCTAAAAATGCCTTTGCCCCCTCTTTCTGATCTTCGGTTGTAAATAGTTCACCAAAGAGTTTTTTCTCTAATTTCAGACCTTCACTCAGGGTCATATTAACACCCTCATCTATCGCCTTTTTAGCATACTTTATAGCTATGGGGCATTTCTCCATAATCTTCTTTGCCATATTCTTTGCCTCTGAAACGGCTTCTCCTTTTGGGGCAACCCTATCCACAAGGCCGATCTCTTTTGCCTCAGAGGCAGTTATCATATCGCCGGTAAATATTAGTTCCTTAGCCTTACCTTTCGATACTAATCTTGGAAGTCTCTGGGTACCGCCTGCCCCCGGAATAACGCCCAGGTTCACTTCTGGTTGTCCAAACTTTGCACTCTCAGAGGCAATCCTGATATCACAGGCCATAGCCAGTTCACAGCCTCCACCTAGAGCCATACCATTAACCGCACAGATAACCACTTTCTCAAGACCCTCGATTTTGTCAAAAACCCCCTGGAGTTCCTGAGAAAACCTCTCACCCTCTTTTTGTCCCATTTGAGGGAACAGACTTATATCCGCTCCTGCTACAAATATCTTCTCCCCTGCCCCGGTTAGTATAACGGCTTTTACATCCTCATCCTTTGCCAATTCTTCAAAAACCTCGTTTAGTTCATAGGTAGTCTTATTATCCAGTGCATTCGCCGGCGGATGGTTAATAGTAACAACGGCTATCCCTTCTTCGATAACATAACTCACAAGGTCTCGACTCATTATCTATCCTCCTCAATAATTATATCTGATTTCAAACAACTCGTTCATAAACGTAATAGGTTCGTATATTCCCTGTTTTAGGGGTTATAAACGAATCTATTACGTTTATCCCGGTTCTGGATGAAACGCCATAACACCTCTCTGTCTGACTTTTTTATCGTCTACATGGTTACAAATCAACATCGTTCCATTAAAAGGGTGAACTCAATACCCCCATGGTATCATAATGGTAACCGAATGTCTCTCTTATTGTCCCATTTATCTCACCGATAGTTCCATATGCCTTTACTGCATCTATTATAAAGGGGAGAAGGTTTTCTACTGATTTTCTCTCTGCAACTTCCCGAAGCTTCATCAGGGTCTCTTTCAACTTTTCGTTATCCCTGGTCTTCCTCAACTCCCTGAGGCCTTCAATTTGGGTCTTTGCTGCTTCACCTGAAATCTTATGGACATCACCTTCTATGTCCTCTTCAGGGGGTATTATGAACTCATTCACCCCAACAACTATCCTATCCTTGCTGTCTATTTCCTTCTGGTACTTATATGCTGCTTTTTCTATCTCATTATCCAGCCATTTGCTATCCATGGCAACGGTTATTCCACCCATCTCTTCAATCTCATTGATTATCTTGGCAGCCTCCTCCTCTATCATATTCGTGAGGTTTTCAATATAGTAGGAACCTGCCAGAGGATCTGCCACATTAGCTACACCTGTTTCATAAGCAAGGACCTGCTGGGTTCTGAGGGCTATCCTGTGAGCCTCTTCAGTAGGTAAGGCTATCGGTTCATCGTAAGAACAGCAGTGTAAAGACTGCACTCCGCCTAGAACAGCTGCCAGTGCCTCGTAAGCAACCCGAATGATATTATTCATGGGCTGCTGGGGAACCAGTGAACAGCCAGCAGTATGAACCCCAAACCTGAATTTTATCGACCTGGGATCCTTCGCCTCAAATTTCTCCTTCATTATCTTTGCCCACAGCCTTCTTGCCGCTCTTAGCTTGGCTACCTCCTCAAAGAAATCTATGTGAGAAGAACAATAAAATGCCATTCTTGGGGTAAACTCATCTATTTTCAGTCCCCGCTTCAGTGCCGCCTTGATATATGCTATTGCCATAGAAAACCCGAATCCGATTTCCTGAAAGGCATTTATTCCTGTTTCCCTCAAGTCGTATAAATTAACATTCATTGTATACCAATTGGGCATATTTTTCGTACAGTATTCTATTATATCAACGGCCGACTGAAGACACAGGTCTGTATGGGCTGTGTTGGGACCAAACCCGCAGTACCGACCCTTTAAAGGTTCATTTTGAATGGTCCCCCTTACCCCGGATATATCAACCCCTCTGTTCTCTGCAAGGGCTATATATTGAGCCAGCACGATGGGGGCAGTACACGTGGAGACGACTATGGATACACTGACTTTATCGATGGGTATCCCTTCCATGAGAGTCTCCATATCCTTCAGGGAAGAGAGAGGAACACCAATAACTCCGATCTCTCCTTCGGCCAAGGGATGATCAGAGTCTATCCCTAGGGCAGTAGGCAGATCATTGATAAAATTCAACCCACTCTGTCCCTCCTCTGTCAGATATTTAAGCCTCTTATTTGTATCTGCAGGGGTCCCAAACCCGCAAAGTTCTCGCTTTGTCCAGACTCTACCCCTGAACATATTCGAATGGATCCCTCTGGTATAGGGATAATCGCCAGGATTAGCTATATCTTTAGAATAGTCAATTCCACTGAGGTCATGAGGGGTATAGACTTCTTTTACTGGAAAACCGGACCAGGTCTTCAAGCGTTTCGCACCTTCATAGTATGCCCTCTCTAACTTCTCAAACTTGTCTTCCATTATATTCCCCTTAATTACATAACAATCCCGCCGTCAACCATTAATACCTGACCGGTTACATAGCAGGCATCGTCAGAAGCCAGGAACGCAGCAACAGGAGCTACATCTTCCGGTTGACCAAACCTTCCCAAAGGAATCTCAGAGATGAATTTCTCCCTGAACTTTGGGTTTGTTCTGATTGCTTCTGTCATAGCCGTTTCAATAACCCCAGGTGCTACCGCATTAACATTAATCCCATATTTGGCCAGCTCTCTTGCTGCTGATTTTGTGATCCCAATCACCCCTGCCTTTGCAGCTCCGTAGTTAATCTGACCCATTGTCCCCCTTACACCTGCTACCGAGGTAACATTTACGATCTTCCCATACTTCCTTTCCATCATATGTGGAGCAACTGCTCGAATACAGTTGTAAACCCCTGTTAAATTTACGCCTATAACCTGATCCCATTCTTCCTGTGTCATTTTGTGAAGCATGGCAGTCCTCGTAATGCCTGCATTATTAACCAGGATGTCCACCTTGCCAAACTTTTCTATGGCTGTATCTATGAGCCCTTGAGCCTCTTCTCTGCTGTTAACACCGGCCCTTACAGCAATTGCCTTTTTGCCCATTCCTTCAATCTCTTTTACTACCTTATTGGCATTATCCATATTCACATCATTTACCACAACATTGGCACCCTGTTTTGCAAATTCCAGAGCATAGGCCCTCCCAAGCCCCTGTCCTGCACCTGTAACAACAGCCACTTTCCCTTCCAGTCTCATTTTATTACCTCCTTATTAAATTATTTAATTAATCCACACTGAAAAATTCCCTTTTCCGCTCTCTGGTTCAGGTTTTAAAAACTGTTAACCGTTAACGGTTAACTGCGAACTGTAAACGATTTAATGATCCTGCTCATGTTCGCTCCAAAGGAAATTTTTCATTCTTCAGGATGAACTTATTATTTAGCCATTGGCTCTTCTGTATCCAAGGGCATCCATGCCGATTATCGTCTTCTGTATATTGGCAGCCCCCTCCACTATCTGGTAAATCTTTGCTTCCCTGTAGTACCTCTCTACAGGGTACTCTCCTGAAATTCCGTAAGCTCCATAGAGCTTTATAGCTTGATCAGCTGCCTTTACGCCGTTCTCAGTTGCAAAGTACTTTGCCATACTGGTCTCCAGGGTATTACGTCGCCCCTGATCCTTCTGAACAGCACACCTGTGGGTTAGTAACCTGGCAGCTTCAGTCCCCACAATCATGTCTGCTATTATCTCCTGGTTCATCTGAAACTTACCGATAAGCTGCCCGAATTGTTCTCTCTCATTACAGTACTTTACACAAGCATCTATACATGCCTGGGCAACTCCAACCGCCCCAGCAGCACAGCTCAAGCGGGTACAGTCGAGATCAGCCATAACTATGGCAAATCCCTGGCCTGTTTTTCCCAGCAGGTTTTCTTTTGGAACCTTAACGTCTTCCATAATAACCTCGCCCGTAGGGCAGGCATGCCATCCAAACTTATCAGCAATTTCAGGGGTTGAAATACCTGGAGACTTCATGTCCAGTATAAATGCGGACATGCCCTTGTGTTTGAGACTTCTGTCTGTATAGGCAAACATCACGGCCACATCTGCCACAGATGCATAGGTGATCCATGTCTTCGTGCCGTTTAGAATAAAATAATCTCCTTTTTCCGCAGCGGTTGTCTTCATTGACGCTACATCTGATCCCGCATTGGGTTCAGTAATGGCAAAGGCGCCCAACCATTCAGCGCTCACCAATTTGGGGATATACTTCTTCTTCTGTTCCTCATTTCCAAACTTCAGTATTGTCATAGAAGTACCCATGGTTTGCATATTAAAAGGGGCTCTTAGGGAACCGCTGACTCTCGCAATCTCCTCTGTTACTATGGCATGTCCCAAAAATCCTACACCTGAACCACCGTACTCTTCAGGAATAGGACAGCCCAGGAACCCTAACTCCCCCATCTTTCTTACAATCTCCCTTTGAAACCTGTGGGCTTTTTCATCAGCATCAACTACAGGTGCAATCTCTTTGTCTGCAAAGTCCCTTGCCAATTTCTGCATCGCCAACTGTTCTTCCGTAAGATCGAAATTCATTATTTTACCCCCTTAGGAATTGTGTAACCGTTCACGGTCCTCAGTTTACAGTTTGTGTTCTAGTAACCGTTAACTGCAAACCGTAAACTCTTACTCTTACTGAATAACCATTCATTTCAACGATTAACATACAGGTACTGTTTTGTCAAGGTTTTTAGTTGTCCATAACAAGGCTGTCATGGAGCAATCTGGCCTGTCAACCTATCAGAGAGTGCCAGGAGGTCTTTAGGCACTTCATTCTCTGTTTTTATCATATGGAAAGGTATCGCATACTCTCTTCCTGAAAGCACAGCCGGCATTAATCGAGAGGTTCCAACCTTTAAATAGGAAGCAACATTATAAGCCATTCTTTGAGCGAGGGTAATGTCCTGATTATTAGGCGCTGCACCCCTTATGTCTCTTGAGAAAGGCTCACACACCACCTTTTTATTGATCTTTATACCTGTCTGTTTCAGTTCTTCGTAAAAATACTCTGCTGCATTCATTTTTTCCCCTTTTGCTTCCCTTTCATCCCTCTTATATCCTTCAGCAACAACTATTACACATTCTTCTCTCTTGTTAATTGCCTCCACTGCCTTTTTATGGTCTATTTTGCTGCTGGGGAGAACAGCCAGGTGTGCACGTGCCCCAAGACAAGAATGTAAAGCGTGGAATCCGCCCCGAGCTCCCATCATTTCTACAATGTACACCCTCTTATGGGTTCTTGCATCTGCCATATATGACCTTATCTTTTCAGAACCAACCTCTATACCTGTATGCTGGCCTATACAATCGGTTCCTGACAAATCACTATCGATTGTAACTGGAATAAAAAATGTTTGAACAGAGGCTGGAATAAACTCGCACAGTGAGCACAACCCTCTAAGAGTACCATCGCCACCAATGGCAATAATGCCTTTTATCTTTTTCTTTTTGGCTGTTATGGCAGCTTTTTCTACAATCTCTTTATTTTTAAATTCGCCGTATCGCTCACTCCTCAACATTGCACCCCTGGCTTCAGAAAGGGGTGCCGCATGGTAAACTCCAGAGATATGATCCAGTTTCTTGAAAAGAACCGGATCATACACTAAGCGGACAAAATCATCATCCCCCCCCAGTACCAATGATTTAAATCCTTCCCTGGCAGCATAGACTTCTCTTCCCTGGTCTTCAAGATGTTGGGTTATAAAAGCAGTAACAGGATTATATCCTGGGGCACATCCGCCATCCTCTATGAGCAAAACGTCAAACTCAGAGAACATCCTTTTCCATTCAAAGGCAGATTTTTTAATCTTAGACATCACTTTCTGAGCTACCCTAAGCCTTACTTGAAGCTCCCCAGCATCAACTGGTGTGGATAAATAGTCATCTGCGCCTTCATTCATAAATTTAATCATCTCTCCCTTCTCCTCTAAGGGGGCTGTGACTATGAAATATATACCGGAATATGCGGAGTCAGGATTATCTTTCAAACGTTTGCACAACTCCTTTGCGTCCATTCCTGGCATTTTAAGAGAGCAGATAACAATATCAGGAACTGCCTTTTCCGACATCTTTAATGCCTCTTTACTATTCTTTGCTTCCCACAATAAGTAATCCTTGTTTTTCCCAAGCTGGTTCATATACAGTTTTCGTGTTTCTGCATCATTTTCCACCACTAAAATGCGACACTTTTCTATCATTTATATCCCCCCTTCAAATTTTAATCCCCTTATCTTAAAATAGTTGACTGGATAGTCTTTTTTTGTTATTTGTTTGTGTAATTTCATTGAACAATTAATTTATCTATATCTTTGAGGTGAAAACAATTATGAAAGAACCAAAATACATACTAGGGCCAATGCGCGTCCCTTTTCTCATCTTAACACCAGCCTGCGTTTTATTGGGGTTTGGGACTGCAATCTGGAGATCTCATGAAGTAAGCATCCTTTACCTTATTTTAGCCTTAATTGGGGCTGTTTGTGCACATATCAGTGTCAATGCTCTTAATGAATACTTTGATTTCAGGAGTGGTTTAGACTTCAAAACAGAGCGAACCCCCTTCAGCGGTGGCAGCGGAACCCTGCCTGAAAAGCCTGACATGGCACGTTCAGCTTTGAAGACAGGACTGATAACCTTTGCCATCACAGGCATGATTGGGTTATACTTCGTTTATATAAGGGGTTTATTGCTTTTACCATTGGGCATTCTTGGACTGATAATTATATTTACCTATACTATCTGGATTACCCGTTATCCAATTTTGTGCCTGATTGCCCCTGGGTTGGGCTTTGGGACGTTTATGGTAATGGGCACGGACTTTGTCCTCACAGGCCAATATTCATGGACAGCGTTTATTGCCTCACTCGTGCCATTCTTTTTGGTAAGCGACCTCTTGCTTTTGAACCAATTCCCCGACACTGAGGCAGATCATAGCATAGGCAGAAAACACTTCCCCATTCTTGTTGGCAGGCAAACCAGCAGCCTTATCTACGGTCTATTTCTCCTGTTTGCCTATATGTCTATAATCTTTGGTGTTTATCTTGAATATTTGCCAAAGGTCAGCCTCCTAGGAGTTGCTACAATTGTCATCGCTGTGCCTGCCTTTGTTGGTGCGTATCGCTACCCTGAAGACATAAAGAAGCTAACGCCTTATATGGGCTTGAATGTGATTATAAACATAGCAACGCCGATACTGGTTGCTACAGGGCTGTTTATCGGATAGGCGTTTAGAGCATGTAGGACAAGTCACCCCCTACCCTACCAACCCCATGTATGCTTCAGCAATCCTTTTACAGACAGGGCCTGGGCTGCCATCCCTTATCTTTTTATCGTTTGCTTCAACGACCGGCATTACTTCCATTATAGAATTTGTCAAAAACACCTCATCTGATGTGAAGAGTTCTTCAGGGGTAATTCTTTTTTCAGTTACATTGAGTTGCAATTTAGGAATGATACGCAATACCGCCTCCCTTGTTACCCCGGGCAGAATATGGCTGGATACGGGGGGGGTAAAAATCCTCTCAGATTTTACTGTAAAGACATTGCTTGTAGCACCCTCGGCCACCCCCCCCTCAGAATTCAATAGGATAGCTTCAAATGCCCCTTTTATTCTCGCCTCTTCCTTTGCCAGGATGTTGTTAAGGTAGCTTAAGGATTTATGCTGAGACAAGGGAGAAAAGGAATTCTGCCTGATGTCTGATATTATTACTTTAACACCTTGAGTATAGTATTCTGGAGGATATGGTGAGATTTCCTTTGCCATTATGACAACAGTGGGGTCATAGCTATCATTGAAAGTCAGAGTGCCACGGTGGGGCCCCCTGGATACAGTAAGCCTTATATAGGCATCGGACAGGCGGTTGAGTTTTATCAATCTATCTATGGCCGATTTCAGATCTTCTTTATCCTTCTTGAGAGGAATCCGTAACTTATCAAGGGAGTTGAATAATCGTGAGAGATGTTCGTCAAGCATAAAGACCCGGCCCGAATATGCCCTCATAGTCTCAAATAATCCATCTCCGTATAAAAACCCCCTGTCGAATACAGAGATTTTCGCCTCTTCCCTTGATACAAAATCTCCGTTTAGATATATGCAATTGTTCACAATATCGATTCTCCATTAAATAGTTCGTTCCGGGCGAGCGACCCCTCCAACAGCATACTTAAGTGTGCTGTTGAAAAGAGTGAGATTGCTTCGTCCCAACTTGTCGGGGCTCGCAATGACAGAACTAGTGCTTTGACTCATAAATAACTTTACCAAAAATGTCTCCCCTCCCTTGGTGGGAGGGGATTAAGGGGAGGGGGCAACATAGCGATTCTTCACCCCTACCCTGCCCCTCCCCCATCAAGGGGGAGGGAATATTTATAGTAATTCATAGTAAAGGTATTAAAGGGACATTCCACTAGAGTATCATCCCCAGTGAATCAAACAAGGACCCTAAATTGTTTATTATTATCTGTGACTCACATTTTGGTGAAGTCGTAAAAAGTCAAGAAAATTAGTTTGTATATCAGATAAGAATATATCTTGCAATAAAAAAATTTCTACGAGGGGTTCCTGCCGAACAAGATACTGGCAAGGTTTCAACTTCAACTTGCATTTTTTTGTATTTAGAGGTAATTGCAAAAGTCCCAAATTCGTCATTCCCCGACTTGATCGGGGAATCCAGTTTTCTTTAAAAACAATGACTTCTGGATTCCCGCTTTCGCGGGAATGACAGATAGCAATACTTTTGCAATTACCTCTTTAGTTTCTCCTCAAGAGGTGTTGCATGTTTTTATCAGACTAACAATTGTTTCTACGTGGAAGGTTTGGGGGAAGAGGTCTATCCCATAACCAGAGACAATTTCATATCCGTTATTTATGAACACCCTTATATCTCTGGCCATTGTTGTTGGATTGCAGGAAACCATGATGATTTTAGAGGGACTTAACCTAACCAGTTCTTCGATTAATATTTTTGAGCACCCGCTTCGTGGGGGATCGATGATAACAACATCAACAGAACTTATCCCTGAAAGACAGTTTTTTAATCCCAGGTCCTGCCTGTAAAACTCCATATTGGTTAATCCGTTGAGTTTTGCATTTTCTCTTGCCAACTGTACAGATTCCTGTTGGTTGTCAATGCCAACGACGTGGTTGAAGTGAGAAGAAACAGGGATGGAGAGGAAGCCCACACCACAGAAAAGGTCCAGAAGCAGATTCTCCCTTTTTTCTCCAATCAAGTCTTTTATAACCTCTATAAGCTTACCATTTAGCGTGCTGTGTCCTTGTAGGAACACCTTTCCATTAGCAAGGTATTTGAATCCACCTGTGAAAAACTCAATATACTGAGGATCAAAGTAGAGAGGGGTGCCTTTTCTTCCCTCAAGATGTAAATGGACATCGTTTCCGTTTGTAATGATACTGGCTGAGTTGACAGATTTAAGCATATCAAAATTTTCGTGAAGTGTAGAGAGCGCTTGGTTTATAGATGGGACACACAGGGGGCATTCTTCTATCGGTATGATGTCATTGGTATTGAAGCGGTAAAAACCTATTGCTGAATTTTTGTGACAGATGTGAAAGAGACTACGGAGCCTGGTTCCCTTGAAACAGGGATCAAATGCCAGGGGCGGGAATTTGAAAGTCTTTTTCCCAATTCTTTCTATGCTCTCTTCGATTATTCTTCTCTTTATTTCTACCTGTTCAAGATAATCTATGTGTTGCCATTGACAGCCTCCGCACCCCTTTGTAAAGTTATCACAAAATGGTGAAACCCTGTGTTCTGAAGGTTTAAGTATCTCCTGAAGCCTTCCATGAAGCACTCCTTTTCTTTTATGGATAGAAGAGACAAGGATAGAGTCACCAGGCACGGTATAAGGTGTCAGTAAAACCCCAAATTCCGTCCTTGCAAGCCCTTCACCTCCATAGACAAGCTTTTCTATATCTACGGTAAGCTTCTCAGGGATTGAGTCGTTTTGTTTCTGGTCTTTCACCTTAAAATGCCTGAAGCGAGTACTGGTAGTACGTTTCTTTATTAAGATGTCATCCCGACAGAAGGGAGAGATCGCTTGTATATCCCAAGCCCGGCAAGGAGGACAATGCCTGCGGCAAAGAAGAGTGCCCTAAATCCTGCCCATTCCCCGATGTAGCCGAGAATAATAGACCCCACAAAAGCTCCTGCATCGATCCCTCCTGTAAATATTCCTGTAATCTTCCCGCGGATATTGATCGGCTGATTGCGGATAATCAGCGAATTCAGGCATGGAAAAAGAAACCCATGGCCACAGCCGGACAAAAACCCCGAAAGAACCAGTATCGTAGATCCTCCCATGAAAATCAATATCAGAAGGCCTGTACCCGTAAGAACCATGGCGTAGGGGATGATTTGGTCTTCACCAATCCTATCTGCAAGCCTGCCTCCGAGAAGTCTTGCAGTAACAGCCGATGAAGAATAGGAGATATAGTAGAGGGAGATGAATGGTAAATGGTGTTCTTTAGCAAAAGGGGAAACAAAACTGCCAGAAGCTGCTAAGCCAAAACCAAATAGCATTGCCACCAATGCCACGGCGAAAACATTTCTTTTAACAAGTACCGAGAAAAAGGATTGAGAGGACTCATGAGAAACAGGGACATAAGACTCAGGAAGGGGAAGATGGAGCAAAAGCCCAAGGGTGGCCATTGCGGCGGAGGTAAAAAAGAAGACAGAAAAGCCAAATGACCGGATAACTATCTCAGCAATGATAGGCCCAATTGCTAATCCCGTGAGCCCTGTGACACCAAACATGCCTATCCCTTCATTGAGGCGGTCTTCAGGGACGATGTCAGCAATGTAGGTGAATGCCGAGGTGAAACAGATTGCCAATCCAACACCATGTACAAACCTGATGAAAATGAGGGGGAAGTAAAAGCGGGACAGATCCCCTCGAAAGAGCAGATACGTGACGGGCAGGAGACTCATGATAAGGCATCCAACGGTATAGCTTCTCTTCCTCCCTATCCTGTCGACCATGTCAGATACCCAGGGACGACAAAGAACGGCAGAGAGGGCAAACAAACCCATGATGATTCCTATGTCTGCCTTTGAGCCTCCATGGTGCGTAATGAAAAGAGGGAAGAGGAAAAAGCTGCTGAAGCTCGATACGGTAAATAGATTCGCAATACCCATCATGATAAATGAAGGGCCGTACAGATTTGAGGCTATTCTTGAGTTCAATTTGGAGTTAGACCTTTCCAGGCTGTTGCCAAAATACTTTGTAACTATTCAAGCAGGCGCAAAGGCACAGAGTACCAAAGGCACAAAGAAGGAAAAAACAACGAAACGACCCTGATCTGCTTTGTGCCTATGTGCCTTTGCCACTTTGTGCCTGAATAGTTACAAATTATCTATCAAAGAAGCCTGTTATTGTCAAGGATGTTCATCAGATAGACAGTAAGATTCAACGGAGACAGAAAAAGGCCTCCTTTTTTGAAGGTATGATTTTACTTATTGATGAAAAGCAAAAGATATGGTAAGGTGTGAAAAATTTTTAGTTGTGTAGCTTCAGAATACCTGCTGTACTTTTGTGTCTTTTTAGAAAGAGTCTAAGACCATGGATATGAAAAGGGACTATCGCGAAGACATCAGGTTGTTCCCAAGCAATGTAGTAAAAGTCTGGTTCTTCTTATTGATTGCCTTCCTGGTGTTATTACCCCTGTTTACAAAGGGTTATATTGTCTATAACCTTAATCTTGTACTAATAAATGTGATAGTAGCACTGGGTATGAATATCCTGGTAGGGTACACAGGGCAGATATCTCTGGGACACGCCGGTTTTTTTGCCATTGGGGCATATGCCTCGGCTATAATAATGACCCGACTTCACCTCCCTTTTGTATTTGCGTTGCCTGTTTCCGGTCTGATTGCCGCTGTCTTTGGTTTTCTTCTGGGTCTTCCCGCATTGAGGTTAAAGGGGCCCTATCTGGTTATTGCCACAATGGGTTTTGGGATGGCAATCATCCAGATTATTGGACATTGGGAGGGGTTCTTTGGTGGTCACATGGGCATTATTACTCCAAAGATAACATTTGGGCCTTTTGAACTGAATACAGACAGGCAGCTTTATTATTTAATCATGACAGTTACAGTAGGCATGACCATAGCGGCCATAAACATAATTAAATCAAGGATAGGCCGGGCATTTATCGCTATCCGGGATAGTGATATAGCTGCTGAGACTATAGGGGTAAATCTTACCCACTATAAAACTCTGGCCTTTGCAGTGAGTGCATTCTACACTGGTATTGGAGGGAGTTTGATGGGTTTTGTTCTGGGGTTCATCAACCCCCAGAACTTCAATTTTTTTCTTTCTATCTCTTTCCTGGCTATGGTTGTGGTAGGGGGTCTTGGTTCCATTTTGGGTTCTATTCTTGGAGCAATATTAATCACCTTTTTGCAGATACAGTTGAATAATATCCCTGAAGTCCCTCTCCTGGGGAAAGGGGTAATTTTCCTCTCCCAGGGATGGTTTAGTATGAGTGGGATAGCCAATGTATCGAGCATAATATTTGGATTGATATTGATTGTTATTATAATTTTCGAGCCATTGGGGTTGTGGGGACGGTGGCTAAAGATCAAATACTACTGGAAAAAGTGGCCGTTTTAGCAGTAGGTATACCTTCGTAAAAGTTCACCGTCTGCTGTTTCCCATTCACCGACGGAGAGAGGGCAGCAAAGAACTGGCAACTGACAACGGATAACTGAGAACAGTTAACGGTTATATAACTTCGCTCTCATTGATACTTTTTCCGAAAGAACACAGCTTTCAATATTGATAAGGGGAGAATGCCATGTTAACCCAACTATCCCAGATAATAGTCAGCGGATTGGCCATAGGAAGCTGTTATGCCCTAATCGCCCTGGCGATGGTAATTATCTATAAGACCTCTGAGGTATTGAACTTCGCCCAGGGTGAGATGGCTATGGTAAGCACTTTCTTTGCATATTCTCTTTTGTCAACCTATAACATACCTTTTATTATTGCCTTCCCTCTAACACTTGTGTTTTCCCTGCTCCTGGGTATGCTCGTGGAATTTGCATTCCTCAGACCTGCCAAAAAACCCACTGTCTTAGGATTGATTGTGATTACCCTTGGGGCAGAAATGGTTCTGTATGGTTTTGCCGGATGGAAATGGGGGGCAGAGACCAAGAGTTTCCCTTCTCCTATATTGGATACGAGGGTTTATAATCTAAAAGGCATTATAATAAGTCAGTTAAATCTCTGGATTTTTGCAGTCTGTATCAGCCTGATGCTTATCCTATTCCTCTTTTTCAGGTATTCTAAATTGGGTGTTGCCATGAAAGCAACTGCCCAGAACCAGACGGCGGCCCGTCTGATGGGGATTAGATCCAAGAGAATCCTGTCCTTGACATGGGGGCTTAGCTCTCTGATTGGTGCGGCAGCCGGTGTGCTAATTGCCCCTATTACCTTACTTGACCCCAATATGATGATAGACCCCTTATTAAAGGCCTTTGCTTCGGCAGTATTAGGTGGGATGACCAGCCTGCCTGGGGCAGCACTGGGTGGTGGGATTCTTGGGGTGGTTGAGAACCTGTTTGGATGGTATGTGTCAACAGAGTTCAAATCTGTTGTGGCATTCGCAATCATCGTTATTGTTCTATGTATAAGGCCCAGTGGGCTTTTGGCAAGACATTACGTAAAAAAGGTTTAAAAGGATGGTTCATCTCCCAAAGAGTTGGTTGATGAAAAGGATTCAAGGGGTCAAGGATTCGAGGATTCGAGTGTTTAAGGGTTAATAATATTCACTTGACCACTGGAATCCTCGAATCCTGTACCACTTTCTCCCAACTAATTGGGAGAAGAACCTACTATGTAATTGATAACAGAGGTCACTATTATTGGCTATCATCCATACCATCAGAGAAAAAATACGAAAACAAAAATATGAGTTTACTATTCCACACTTTTTTGAAGAAATGACTAATGACAATCTCACTTTTGCGGATATTGAAATGGCAATTGAGAATGGTCGAATAAATCGTAAGTTTACACGAGATATCAGAGGAACACGGTATGAGGTTATTGGTACTGCAATTGACGGAAGAGAAATAGCAATCATTTGTAGAATTAAAAGCACGGGAAAGCTATTATTAATTACAACATATGCTTCAGAGGAATAAGATAATGAGAAAAACAGCAAAATACGATTATGGCGAGTGTGAGATTTGCGGTACCCGAATGCAAGAGAAGCTTATTAAACAAGATTTCTGGATACGCGGGGATCTTATTGTTGTGGAAGATGTTCCTGCAGGGGTGTGTCCACGTTGTGGGGAAAAGGTTGTGAAAGCTGATGTGGGGCGATTAATTGCAAAGTTAATAGAAAATTCAGAACGAATTGCTAAATCGCCAAGAATCTCCGTTCCTGCGATTAAATTTGATACAGAAGAAGCAAGGGTTTAAAACAGGCTGGCACAGGCGCATAACACGTTGCAAAAGATTAGCATTTAAACCTTTCGGGCTTCTTTTGCACCAAGCCCGTTAGCCGCTCATTGCAGGCAAGAAGGTAATGTCAAAAGTTACATCAAAATTAAAAAAAGGAGGCAAATATGTTTACCAAAAGTTTTAAAAACAGTTTGATTGTTTTGACGTTGTTAATCTCTTTGACCCTCTTTTTTGGCCGTTCCATTGCATCTGAGGTTGGCATGTCCGAGGATACAATTAAAATCGGCCAGTGGAGCCCTCAGACGGGACCAGCAGCCTTGTGGGGGGCAGTTGCCAGAGGGACTGAAACCTACTTTAAGATGCTGAATGCTGAGGGCGGAATCCATGGAAGGAAGCTTAAGCACCATATTCGTGACGATGCCTACCAGCCACCCAGAACCGTTGCTGCTGTTAAGGAACTTGTTGGCAGGGTCGAAGTATTCGGTTTTGCAGGCGGTGTGGGAACAGCTACGGGTATGGCAGTTAAAAGATACTTAAATGATCAAAAGATTCCATGGGTAGGACCTGCATCGGGTTCTAGCAGATGGGCAAATCCACCCACCAGGTATCTCTTTGCCCTCTATCCCAATTATGTTGATGAAGCAACTATTTTAACCACATACGCTTATGAGACCCTCAAAAAGAAAAAGGTTGCTTTCTTTTATCAGAATGATGACTATGGCAAAGAGGGTCTGATGGGTGCAAAGAAGACACTGGAAGGATACAACACTAAATTAGTCCAGGAGGTCTCTGTGGAGCCCCTGGATACCGATATTAGTTCTCAGGTGTTGAGGTTGAAGATGGCTAATCCGGACATAGTAATTCTCTGGCTATTGCCAAAGCATGCTGCCATGACAATGGGGGCAGCGGCAAAGATAGGCTTTAAGCCTATATGGATGACTACCAGTACCCTGTCCGACGCACCGATGATGTATGATATAACAGAGGGATTATGGGAGGGTGTAATATTCGATTGCTTTGCCGAACTTCCTGATTCTAAAGACCCCCTTATGATCAAGTACAAAAAGGCTCATGATGAGTTTGCACCCAAGGAAAGATGGGGGATGTTTTTTTATGCAGGATTTCTCTTTGCTGAGCCGATGATAGAGGGATTCAAACGTGCCGGACGGGACCTGACCCGGGAGAAGTTTGTTGATGCTATGGAGACAATAAAAAACTGGAACGGTGGTATAGGTCATAATATCACATTTGCTCCAAATCAGCGGCAAGGCCAGCGGTCTGTATTCTTAGGAAAATGTGTAAAGGGCAAAGCCGTAAAAATCAGTGATTGGTTAGAGGTAAAGTAACCGTGAACGGTTACTAGGTAAAACAATAAAGGGGATTTCATGCCTTTCTTCGAAGTAGAGAACCTGCTTATCCATTTCGGTGGTCTGAAGGCTTTGAACAATGTCAGTTTTCAGGTAAAAGAGAATTCTATATATTCCATTATTGGCCCTAATGGGGCTGGGAAGACGACCCTCTTCAACTGTATTGGCGGGATTTATAAACCAGATATGGGTAGGATAATATTTAAAGGAGAGGATATAACAGGATCCAAACCCCATAAAATTGCTCGAAAGGGGGTTGCCCGTACTTTTCAGAATATTGAATTGTTCTCCCACATGACCACCCTGGATAACCTTCTTTTAGGAAGGCACTGTCAGATGAATACCAATATCTTAAACAGTGCCTTCTTTACTCGAAAGGTGGTAAGAGAAGAGGTTGCTAATCGAGAGGCAGTGGAGCGTATTATAGATTTTCTTGATCTACAGTCTGCCAGGAATCAACTGGTTGCAAATCTTCCTTTTGGTACTCGGAGGCTTGTTGAACTGGGAAGGGCATTGGCATTGGAACCTCAGCTGCTGCTTCTGGATGAGCCGTCAGCAGGAATGAATCTGGAGGAGAAAGGAGATCTGATGATATGGATTCAGGATATAAAGGAGGACTTTGGTATAACCATCCTTTTGATAGAGCACGATATGAAATTGGTTATGGATGTCTCTGACAGGGTTCTTGCCCTCAATTATGGAGAAAAGATAACTGAGGGGCTGCCTTCAGAGGTGCAACATCACAAAGAAGTTTTAAAGGCATACTTAGGAGAGGAAGATACGGTTGTTGTTTAAAGTAAAAAACATAGAGACCAGTTATGGATTTGTCAATGCCATTCGCGGTGTTTCCCTGGATATGGAGGAAGGTGATATAAAGACCGTCCTCGGTGCCAACGGTGCTGGAAAGACAACCATCCTTAAAACTATAATGGGACTGTTGGAAGACCAGCCTGAAAAGGGGACTATAGAATTCATGGGCAAAAGGATCGACAGAATGGATACAGAGGATATCGTCCGTCTTGGCATATCCTATGTGCCTGAAGGGAGGGAGATATTTCCTGAACTCACAGTTTTTGAGAACCTTAAGATGGGTTCATATACACGAAGGGACAAAGATGGGGTCAGGAAAGACTACAAACGGGTCTCTGAGTACTTTTCTGTACTTGAGGAAAGGAAAAATCAACTGGCAGGGACCCTTAGTGGCGGGGAACAACAAATGCTGGCCATAGGTCGTGCTTTGATGGCCAGACCAAAACTTCTCCTTTTGGATGAACCCTCTCTGGGTTTATCTCCGGTACTGGTAAAGGAAATATTCGAGATCATTAAGGCCATAAATAAAGAGGGGATCGCCATTCTGTTGGTAGAGCAGAACGCCAGGATGGCACTTAACATCGGAAATTATGGTTATGTCCTGGAAAACGGCAGGATTGTTCTATCCGATGAAACAAGGGTTCTCCTGGAAAACGATGATGTGAAGGAATTCTACTTAGGAGTAAAATTGGAAGAGTCAGTGAAAGGTTATCAGAGATATAAGAGAAAGAAGAGATGGAGGTAGCTATGATTCAGACATTAGAGCATAGACTTCAGACATCAGACTGGGGGGAAGTAAGTCTGGGGTCTGAATTGCAGGATTATGGATTCAATTCAAGCCCGGGAACGAAGTGTAATTCAACATGATCGGCAAGCATCAAAAAAAGAGACTCAGGTCGTATAGTAAGATTTCATTAATTTTTCTCCTTGCTTCGGCGGTAGTTCTCGCAATAACTTATGAAATAAGGACAAGCGCATGGGAAGCGGCTCTTTTTCCCCGGTACTCAAAGACCGCAACCTGGAGACTTCAGGCAGGGGAGAGCAAGGAGATTTCCTTCCCTCTGGATGGTCCCTTTGACATCTCCAGAGGCTATACACATTTACCAAACTTTCAACAGCGGCTTAAAGAGAAAGGTTATGCAGTAACCTCACAGGCAAGACAATCGAAGACGGCCCTCTTCCTCGGCAGAAATGGCATACCAATCCCTTATGACAGAAGGGACGATCCGGGATTACGACTGAATGATAAAGATGGTGCTGAAGCCTACCATGTTAACCAGAACATCCAACAGTTTCCTTCATTTAAATCCATACCGCCACTTTTAATAAAGATCCTGCTTCACAGGGAAAACCGGGAATTATTCGATTTTGAACATCCTTTCCTGAATCCTGCCATTGAATGGGATCGCCTCAGTTTAGCGAGTTTTAGGTACCTGGGCGAAAGGCTTTTTGGTATTTCTGGTGGAATCGGGGGAAGTACCCTGGTAACCCAAATGGTAAAATTCAGACACTCAAGCAAGGGTATGACCAGTGGTCCTATGGACAAGGCAAGACAGATAATAGGAGGAAGTTTGTGGGCATACAGGAAAGGACCCAATACAATCGACACCCGCAAAGAAATTGTCAGGGAATACCTTAATGGAATGCCATTGGGGGCGGCCAAAGGGTACGGTGAAATTAACGGGATTGGCAAGGGGATGTGGACATGGTTCGGTAAAGATGTAGACCGGCTAATGTCTGATTTACAAATGAATGAAACGGATCACGATATGCTTTATAGAAAGGCAAAAACACTTAAAGAGGCACTTTCACTTATCATTGCCACACGACACCCATCCTTGTATCTCCAAAAGGACCACACTATACTGGAGAAAAAAGCAAATGGGTATCTTCGCCTTTTGGAAACAGACGGAATCATTAGCCCGGCTTTAAAAAAAGCTGCACTGACAACCCCCTTAGAATTCAGGCGTGGCGCACCTATCCCTCCCCCTCTCTCCCTCGTGGAGCGAAAGGGGACAGACTCTGTCCGCATAAAGTTACTCAATCTGCTGGGTATTGAGACACTTTATGAACTGGATCGATTGGATATGGAAGTTGATACTACCTTTGACTTCGATGTCCAGCAGAAAGTCAATAACATCTTGAATTCTCTTTACTCCCCTGAGTTCTTAAGGGAAAATGGATTTTTAGCCCCCTATCTGTTACAAAAAGGGGATCCTGGAGAAGTGATATACAGCTTTGCCCTTTTTGAAAGCCATCCGGAGGGGAATCTTTTAAGGATTCAGGCCGATACCCTGAATAAACCCCTCAATATTACTACTGGCATAAAGCTGGAGTTTGGTTCTACAGCGAAACTTCGAACTCTGGCCTCTTATCTGGTGGTCATTGACCACCTTTATGGTTATTTTGCAGAGAAAGACCAAAGCGACCTTTTGAGGAAGAAGACGCAGGTCAACGACCCTTTATCCAAATGGGTCCTGGATTATCTGTTGTATCACCCAAAGGCTACGCAAGAGGAGGTATTGAAGGCTAGCCTGCAAAGGAGCATTTCTGGGAATCCTCATCAGGCTTTTTTCACAGGGGGTGGAGTACACACGTTTAAGAACTTCAAAGAGGATCAGGACAATCGGGTTTTTACCATTGAAGAAGGGTTTTGCCAATCAGTGAATCTTGTCTTCATCCGGCTGATGAAGGAAGTGGTTGACTATTATACAGCAAATCTTGGCTATAATGTGAAGGCTCTGCTTTCAGAAACAAACAATCCTGAACGGTTACCTCTTTTAAGAGAAGCGATGGAACTGGAATCTGTCGAATTCCTCAAAAAATATTACCGGATCCATGCCCCTAAGACATATAAAGAGTCTTTCGCAATACTCTGCCAATCCTCCCAGCATCCCCTGAGGAACTGGGTTATCCTTTACCTGAAGGAAAATCCAGATGTTACCCTGGAGCAGTTAATAACAGCGGCTAAGTCCCATTTCCAGGAAAAGGTATTAGACCTCACTTCACTCAATAAGCTGTTTAGAGCCTATCGAGGAAAGTCGTACCAGCTCACTGACGAGGCTTACCTTCTGGGAAAGCATCCCCTTGAGGTCTGGGTAGCCTTCTATCTGAAAGAACATCCTAAAGCCCTCTGGAGTAAAGTGCTGGAAGATAGCAAAGATGCCCGGATGCTGTCTTCTTCATGGATATTCAAAACCCGTTTTTACCACCCACAAAACCTAAGGATAAAAAGGCTTCTTGAACAAAAGGCATTTGCCGAGATTCATCGAACATGGAGGTCTATGGGATATCCGTTTGCAACACTTGTCCCCTCTCTGGCAACTGCAATTGGCAGCTCAGCCGATCGGCCAGTAAATTTAGCAGAGTTCATGGGTATCATTCTCAATGAGGGAATTTATAAACCAATGATCAGCTTCAAAGGGCTGCATTTTGGGAAGGATACCCCTTATGAAACCCATCTTAGTAAACCACCTGATACCAAGAAAAGGGTCATGTCTCCTCTAGTGGCCCGATCTTTGAAAGACGCCCTAAGGCAAGTAGTGGAAAGGGGTACTGCTCAACGGATAAAAAATACTTTTACCCTGCCCGATGGTACCTCCGCTGATGTAGGTGGGAAAACTGGTACTGGAGACAACCGGTTCGAAACCTTCGGCCGTAATGCAGGGGTTGTCAGCTCAAAAAGCATCAATCGAACCAGCGCTTTTGTCTTTTATGCAGGCAGATTCTTTGGGATTGTTACTGCCCACGTACAAGGTCCAGATGCTTCACAATATGAATTCACGAGTGCTTTGGCGGTTCAGGTATTAAAGACCTTATGGCCTGCCCTGCAGCCGCTTTTTACCGAGAAAGGGCAGGGGCTTATATTTCCTTCCCAGCCAGATGCTCCCTGATTTCATTCAGCCTTTCATTGATTTCCCGAAGCTTGGACGTCATACTTTCTCGCATCTTGAAATCAGGAATGTCTTCAATGTCTCCAATGCGGGTTATAATGTCGTCGAGCCTTTCCCATGTAATGTCCAATTCGGCATTGAATTCCAGCGGCGCTACTGCAATGCCTTCTTTCCTGAACTTGCCCATGGCGATGTCCAGATCGATTATCTCTCCCAATTGTGGGACAATGGGAAAAGTATTTAGTTCTTCACCGGCATAATTGCTAAATGCCAGTGAGCTGCTGGGTTCTCCATGGACAATCACAGTAGCAGAGGGCTTTGGATCAAAATACCTGAGCCATTTAAGAAGTTCTTCCCTGTCGGCGTGGGCAGAGAATCCTCCGATTGTGTGAATCTTGGCTCTTACGGTTACTTCTTCGCCGAAAATCTTTACGCGTCCGGCGCCGTCTACAATGAGTCGCCCCGTGGTACCCTGTGCCTGGTAACCCACAAACACAATGTGAGCCTCTGGACGCCAGAGATTATAGCGTAGGTGGTGTTTAATGCGGCCGGCATGTCCCATTCCGCTGGCCGCAATGATTATGGCTCCCTTTTTGATCTCGTTCAAACGCATAGATTCTTCAGCCGAGCGGCTGAAATGCATACCGGGAAAGCCAAGCGGATGGTTACCGGCACGCAATTTGTTTATAGTTGCTTCATCAAAGCATTCCGGATGCTTTAAAAAGATTTCAGTAGCCGAGATGGCAAGGGGACTGTCTATATAAACGTCCATATAAGGGATTTGTTTTTTCTGGTAAAGCTCGTTTAACACATAGAGCACCTCCTGAGTGCGCTCCACCGCGAAGGCTGGAATCACCACGTTGCCTCCGTCCTTATCGGCGGCAATGATTACCTCCTTGAGTTCCTGATAGGTGCTTTCCTTGGACTTATGAATGCGATTACCGTAAGTAGATTCGATAAAGACCACATCGGCTTTCTGAATATACGTAGGGTCTGAAATTATCGGCTGATTGGTACTGCCCAGATCACCTGAAAAGACTATTTTAACCTCACGGTCTTTTTCCTTAACCCAAATTTCGATGATAGCAGAACCCAGGATATGTCCCGCGTCACTGAAACGGGCACGCACATAAGGGGAAAGGATAATATCGTTTCCGTAATTTATTGGCATGAAATATTCCATGGCCGCAGCAGCATCATCTTGCGTGTAAAGAGGCTCAATCAAGCGATGGCGGCCGGCGCGCCTCTTTTTACGGTTACGCCACTCCGCTTCCATCTCCTGTATATGGGCGCTGTCAGCCAGCATAATCCTGCATAAGTCTGCGGTCGAGGGTGTGCACAGAATGCTGCCGGAAAACCCCTTATGTACCAGTTTGGGTATCAAACCGCTGTGATCGATATGTGCATGGGTTAGCAAAAGATGGCTCACCGTCCCAGAGTCGTAGGGGAAATCCAGATAGTTGCGCTCCTCCATCTGTCTCGATCCCTGAAACATGCCGCAGTCCACAAGGATCTTTACGCCTTCCGTCTCAATCAGGTAGTTGGAACCGTTACTGTCCCCGCCGCCCCCAC
>Ga0210017_1001218_pt1 | contig 22477 bp, 26 predicted proteins | sample CryGeyCG2014_020_FD_183966 | JGI IMG/M metagenome (GOLD analysis project Ga0210017, IMG submission 183966) | Groundwater microbial communities from aquifer - Crystal Geyser CG08_land_8/20/14_0.20 (SPAdes) (version 2) | ecosystem: Environmental > Aquatic > Deep subsurface > Groundwater | place... | reverse complement strand
ACTCAAACAGGACTCGGTAATGGTCTGATACTTACCCTGTTCTGACACCACATGTTTTGAGAAAGATATTTTATTTCCCATTATCCTGTCCCTTTTTTGGTAACATTTTGGATGATTTGACATTGACTCCCATGGTAACATTATAGATGATTTGATTCGAAGACTTGACAAACATTTCTTTATTTGTTATACTTATCACTTTTTATAACAATGAAGTCTTTTGTTCAGAATTCGTCCAGTTGAAACTGGACGCTACAGTAGCGTCCCAATTTATTGGGACGAATTACAACAGTTTTTATGAATCTACAGTTTATAAATAAAGAAGATATCTTAACGGTTCTAAAAATTCTCTCCATAGATAACAATATATATTATCTCACCAATAATCTTTCCTATGAAAAACTTTCAAAAGATGAGGTTATACCGGAACTGAACATAGACAGTGTCCGTTCTCTTGTGCCATTAAAATCATTTTTACTAACTCATATAGACCAATTAAAAGAACCAAAAATACCTAAAAAATCCAATATAGTCTTCGGTGCGAAATCCTGTGATATAAAGGCAAGAAAAATACTTGACAATATGTTCCTCGCTGACCCGCAGGACCCTTATTATGAAGTGCGCAACAAGTCAACACTAATTTTTTCAAGCGACTGTCCCGACCCGCAGAAAACATGTTTCTGTACTTATATTAAAGGTAAACCTTACCCGGAAGATGGTTTTGATTTGAATTTTTCACCCGTCCACAACGGTTATGTAGTAGAAATTGGCTCTGTAAAAGGTCAGAAAATTGTTGACCAGGTGCAAACATATTTCAAAGACACCTCTAAGGAACAGTTGTCCGGACGGGATAAAATGCGGGAATCCGCAATAGAAAAACTTGAACAAATAAATAAGGATTTTAATAAAGTTAAAGACACTGATTTACAAAAATTGTTTGAAACAAAATTTCATTCGGATAAATGGAAGGAACTTTCAAAAACCTGCGTGCAGTGTTATGGATGCACAAATATCTGCCCGAGTTGTTATTGTTTCTTTCTTGCCGAATCCAATAAATCAAAGGAAAACCCGTTTGAAAAGGTCCGCTACTGGGATTCCTGCCAGGTAACAGGTTATGGAAGAGTGGGTGGAGGACTTAACCCTCGTCCGAAATTGTATGAAAGGTTCAGGAACAGGTATGAATGTAAACTCAACTGGCGGATGGTAAATTTTAATATGTACGCCTGCACAGGATGCGGCAGATGTATTGATGTCTGCCCCGGTAAAATTGATATACGAAAGGTTGTCTCTGAGTTAATTTAAAAGATTAGGAAAGTATAAAAGGGTAAACCCTTAATTCCAGGAATTTACCCTTTAGGGTTTTATCCTTCAGGATTTTACTGAAAACTATGAAGAATCCGTATCTTGCGACACCGGCAAAAATAGAAAAGATAATTGACGAAACAGGAAATATAAAAACCTTTGTCCTGCGGCCGGAAGAGCCTATAAACTTTAAAGCAGGCGAATTCATTGAACTTACGATTCCCGGCGTAGGCGAAGCTCCTTTTACACCGTCATCATCCCAGTATGAGACAGAAACATTAGATGTAACGGTTATGAAGGTAGGCCTTGCAACAGAAAAACTTCATTCAATGAAAGAAGGCGACCCGGTAGGTATCCGCGGACCTTTAGGCAATGGCTATCCTATAGAAAAATTTCATAACAAAGAAGTTTTTATTGTCGGAGGAGGAGTGGGGCTCGCTCCTTTAAGAGCACTGTTATTCACTTTACTGCATGAAATCAAAAAATTTAAACGCATAATTCTCTGCTATGGTTCCCGGACACCGGATGACATTGTATATAAATACCTTTTCCCTGATTGGCTGAAAATAAAAGGATTAGAAATACTGCGAAGCATAGATAAATGTCCCGAAGGACACAAATGGCATGAAACAATCGGCGTTGTTACCTGTCTGTTAGACAAAGTTAAAATCAATTTAGATAACTGCGTTTCTATAGTATGCGGTCCACCTATAATGATGAAATTTGCAACACTTAAACTGCTGGAATTAAAACATTCACCTAAAGATATATACCTTTCAATGGAAAGAAATATGAGTTGCGGTATAGGCAAATGCGGTCACTGTGCAATAGGACCATATTTTGTGTGCAAGGACGGACCTGTGTTTACCTATGAACAATTAAAGGACCAGCCGGAAATATGGGCATGAAATGAAAATCCCCCTCATTCCCCCTTTATTAAAGGGGGAATAAAAAGGGGATTAAAAAGGAATTTACGAGTGAAGAAATTAGTTGTTGATATAGAAAAATGTTATAAATGTCCTTTCGGGAAATGCACTGCGAAATGCAGTTATTTCTATCATTCAAGTGACGTAATGCATATTCCAGTTGAAAATAATGGTGTGGAAAGACTTCTTGCCCGTGCAGCACAGTATTTAGTGTGTCGCAGGTGTGAGGAACCGTTCTGTGTTACTTCCTGTCCTAATGAGGCTCTTGAAAAAGACGGGAATGGTATCCTGCAAAGGTATTCAATGCGATGCACTTCCTGTAAGACCTGCAGTATCGCCTGTCCTTTTGGCGTGATTACGCTTGACATACTGGATTATAAAAGTTCTATGTGCGATTTCTGTATCGGCAGGGCAAACGGCAAATCACCTTTATGTGTGGAAACCTGCCCGGAAAAAGCACTGGAATATATTGAAATAGAAGAAGAAAAAGGGAAAAATATATATCTCCTGAGTGATAACCTGGCTATACGCGGGTTATTGTGGAACAAAGAAATGGAAATACCGTTCCATAAATTGAATGACCGGTTTAAGTATAAAAGGGTAAACCCTTAATTCCTGGAGTTAATCCTTCAGGATTTTACTTGAAGAATGAACATATTATTTAATTATTTAATTTTCCCGGGATTTATTTTTACGGCAGTCGCAGGTCTATTCGCAAGTTATGTTGACCGCAAGGTTACTGCCCGTGTGCAGTGGCGTAAAGGTCCACCGCTGTTACAGCCATTGTATGACTTTGTTAAACTTTTAGGTAAGGAAACAATGGTCCCTGTTGGGGCATCAAAAACGACCTTTTTGCTTGCACCAGTTTTTGCACTGACGTCAATAGTCATTGTATCCACTATTGTGTGGAATACCCTGTTATCACCGGGCAAAACTTTTTTAGGTGATTTGATTGTGACGGTATATTTACTTACGATACCTTCAATTATGATAATACTCAGCGGATTTGCATCAAAGAACCCACTTGCATCAATAGGTGCGAGCAGGGAGATGAAACTGATTCTCTCGTATGAACTGCCTTATCTGTTTGCGATCCTGGTTCCTATAATTAAATCAAACAGTATAAGGCTGGGGGAAATAGTTCAATATCAATGGACTGAAGGTCCTTTTATCGGTTCGGTTTCCGGTATAATTGCAGTTATTGTAATGGTCTTATGCACGCAGGCGAAACTTGGACTTGTCCCTTTTGACATGGCTGAAGCAGAACAGGAAATAATTGCAGGACCCTTTATTGAATACTCAGGTCCTCCGCTCGGTATTTTTAAACTTACTAAATGGAGCATGCTGTTTGTCGTCCCGAGTTTAACCGTGCTGTTGTTTTTCCCTGCTCTGAATTTTTGGGGAAATATATTAGGATATGTAGTATTACTTGTAGTCGTTGTACTAATCAGGAACACAAATCCGAGAGTCAGGATTGACCAGGCAGTCCGGTTTTTCTGGACCTGGGTGACATTATTGTCTTTAATATCTGTCGTTCTGGCTTCTTACGGATTATAATAAAATCATTCACCCTCACCCTACCCTCTCCCCTCGAGGGAGAGGATCAAGGTGAGGGGGTAAAATATGAAACTGACACTGAAAGCATTAACAAAATCTATCTGGGTATTTCACGCAGCCTGCAGTCCCTGCAATAACTGCGACATAGAAATACTTGACTTACTCACCCCCAGATATGATGTGGAAAGGTTCGGCATTGTCCTTGCCTCAAGTATAAGACATGCTGATGCACTGCTTGTGACCGGTTTCCCGAATTATAAAACAGCAAAGAAAATTAAATACTTATATGAACAAATGCCAAAACCCGGTGTGGTCATAGCAATAGGTACCTGTGCCTGCGGCGGTAATTTCTTCAGGGATTCGTACAGTTTTGTTAAACCGCTTGATGAAATTATCCCTGTTAATGCTTATATCCCCGGCTGTCCGCCTAAGCCTGAAGCAATGATTATGGGAGTGGTGAAATTAATAAAAGCATTGAAGGCAAAAAATAAATAAAAATCCCCCTCAATCCCCCCTTGATAAAGGGGGAATAAAAAGGGGATTTAAAAAGGATTTTAAATGAACGTAGTAGAAGAAGTTCAGCAGAAACTTGATAAGAAAATAAATAAATTCTTCAAAAAGAACGAACAGCGGTATTATATTGATATTGACGCTAAAGAAATAGTTCCGTCGGCAAAAATTATGTTCAGGGACATTGAATGCAGGTTTGCCATTGCTACGGGAACGCACACACCGCAAGGCTTTGAGATTCTTTACCATTTTTCTCATGATAAAACGGGAAAAATATTTTCTTTGCGAGTGGCATTAGACAAAAATGCTCCTGAAATTGAGTCAATTACATCTATAATAACAGGTGCAGAATGGATAGAACGGGAAATGTGGGAAATGCTCGGGATAAATTTTAAGAATCACCCGAACTTAAAACGGTTGTTACTTGCGCCGGATTTCCCCGAGGGTGTTTATCCGTTGAGGCAGAAACCAAGAGAGTGAGATAAAAATAGTCCCCCCTAGTTTTACTAGTGTAAAACTGGCAGGAGGGACACTTGAATGGGAGAATTTCAAGTGGAAGATAAAAAAAAGCAGACAATTATACCAATAGGACCTTACCATCCTCTACAGGAAGAAGCTGAATACTTCAAGTTGTACGTAGAAGGTGAGAAGGTCACCAAACTTGATATAGAACTCGGATATCAACACCGCGGTATAGAAAAACTTTGTGAAACAAGACACTTTGACCAGGTAGTATTTCTTGTGGAACGTATCTGCGGTATCTGTTCTTGCTCTCATCCGTTCGCCCATGTAAATGCAGTAGAAGATTTATGCGGGGTTGATGTTCCAATAAGAGCAAAATATATAAGGTGCATTATCGCTGAACTTGAAAGATTACATTCGCATTTGTTGTGGCTTGGTCTTGCAGGTCATTTCCTGGGATATAATACTGTCTGGATGTGGGCATGGAAATACCGCGAACCTGTCCTGGATATATGTGAATTTATTACAGGCAACAGAAACCACTATGCTATGTTCAAGATAGGCGGTGTCAGACAGGACATAGACAACAACGACATACCGCAGATAAATAAAATGTGTGATGATTTAATACCTGCACTTGATATGTTTAAAGGTGCGGTTATGGATGACCCTGTAATACATGCACGGACAAAAGGGGTTGGGATATTAACCAAACAGGAAGCAATTGATTATTGTGTGGTAGGACCTACTGCCCGTGCAAGCGGTGTTGACATAGATGTCCGGAGAGATGACCCGTGTGCTGCATATCCTTTAGTTGACTGGAAAGTTATTGTTACCCCAAACGGTGATGTATTTGATAAAGTTGTCGTAAGAGTACTTGAAATGTATGAATCAGTAAAAATAATTAAGGGTTGTCTTGAAGGATTGAAGAAGGAACCTAAGGGTGAAATAGATGCAAAAGTAAAATCTTTTCCGCCTGGTGAAGGAATAGGACACTATGAAGCTCCTCGTGGTGAAGTATTTCACTATGTCCTGTCAGACGGTGCAAATCGTCCTGCAAGGTATAAAGTCCGTGCTCCGTCATATATGAATATACCGTCTAACCAGGTCGCCTGCACACGGGGGACAATTTCCGATGCTGCAATTACGCTCGCTGCTGTTGACCCGTGTTACTGTTGCACTGAACGTTCTGCTGTCCTTGACGAAAAAACCAATAAAAAAATATTCGGCTGGGAAGATTTGTTGAGATTATCACAGGAAAAAACTGAGAGGATAAAAAAAAGAATCCCCCTCAATCCCCCTTTTGTTCCTACGGAACCTACTTCGGTAAAGGGGGAATATTAGTTTAGGGGGATTTAATTAATTATGAACTCAATTCTTTACTTAATATTATTACCAATTGTTGCGGGTTTGTTGTGTATTATCATAAACAGGAAACTGTTTTCTGAAATAATATCGGTTGTATTGACGATATGTGTACTTGTATTATCAATAGTTGTCTTTTTAAAAATTCCGGAATTAAAAAGCGAGTTCTTTTTAATTGATTCTATCAACAGGTTTATTGTCCCATTCATAGGACTTTTTGGTTTTCTGATTGTTCTTTATTCACTGAAGTTTATGTCAAATCTGAATATTTTACCTGCCCGCCTGAATGATTATTATACATATATTCTCTGGACATTAGGAGCTGCTTTCGGTGCGGTCCTCTCAAATAACCTGATACTATTACTTGTCTTCTGGGGCTTTTTGGGAATGACACTGTACCTGCTGATACAGATTAGCACAGGCAGTGAAGATAAATTAGATAATCCTGCGGATATTCCTGGTTCAGCTAAAAAGACATTTATCATTATCGGCGGTTCTGATTGTTTTATGATATTAGGTATTGCAATTATCTGGAGTTTAACAGGGACATTCCAGATGGATAAAATAAACATAAATCTAATGATGGCAGGTAAATTACCTGCGATTGCATTCCTGTGCCTCGTTATAGCCTCTTTTGCCAAAGCAGGTGCTATGCCTTTCCATACCTGGATACCGGATATATCAGTCACCGCCCCTGTTCCCGTAACAGCATATCTTCCCGCATCATTAGATAAACTACTCGGTATTTATTTACTTGCACGGGTCTTTATGAATATGTTTACTTTGAATTCTCAATTATCTATACTTATAATGGTTCTTGGTTCCATAACAATTATTGCAGCAGTATTTATGGCTATGATTCAGCACGACTTAAAGAAACTTTTATCCTACCATGCTGTCAGCCAGGTTGGGTATATGGTTTTGGGAATAGGGACAGGAAATCCAATCGGCATAGCGGGCGGTGTTTTTCATATGTTAAACCATGCAATATATAAGTCCTGTCTGTTTCTATGCGGTGGTTCGGTTGAACACAAAACCGGCACTTCTGATCTGGATAAATTGGGTGGGTTAGCGAAAGTTATGCCTATTACCTTTATTACATTTTTAATTGCTGCGTTTTCTATTTCAGGTGTCCCGCCGTTCAACGGATTTGTTTCTAAATGGATGGTTTACCAGGGAATAATACAGAGGGCATCTGTCCCCGGGCCGTTTTCGGTTATAAAGTGGCTGTTTTTAATATCAGCAATGTTTGGCTCGGCACTGACACTGGCAAGTTTTATGAAATTAATACATGCGGTATTTCTTGGAACAGGTCTGATAAATCAGACCGCTACAAAAGGAAATGTAGCGTCCCAATTCATTGGGACGAGTAGAGATGTCCACTGGACAATGCAAATACCACAAATAGTCCTGGCTCTCCTGTGTATTATTTTTGGTATTTTCGCATTCCAGATACCATTAAAATACTTTATACCTGTCCCGGCATATTTCTCAGGTATATGGCAGCCGGGTCTTGCAACCACACTGATTGTCGTTGGACTTATAGCGGGGCTTATCATATATCGTATATCCGGTTCTAAACATCGTGAGACAGATACTTTTATCGGAGGAGAACCATTGCCCGAAGAAGTTCGTGTGACAGGCACGGATTTTTATCAGACAATAAAAGATATGGGGTTTTTCAAAAGCATGTATATTCTCGCAGAAAATAAATTTTTTGACATATACAACTGGGGGAAAAACATAGTCCTCTCATGTTCAACAATTTTATCAGCCATGCATACTGGCAGATTGCCCACATACTTATTCTGGTGTTTAATAGGAGTGGCTATTTTACTTTTTATGTTTATAAAAGGCTGAAGCCTTAATTCCAAATAAGAGTTTCTGGAGTTAACCCATGTTTATAAAAGGCTGAAGCCTTAATTCCAAATAAGAGTTTCTGGAGTTAACCCTTCAGGGTTTTACAAAAGGTTAAGTTATGATTCAAGTTCAAGTTTTATTAATTTTTATGATTATTGGTGCTGTAATTGCAGTTGAGTTAAAAGATTTGCTCGGTGCAATTGTGGCTGTGGGTGCTGTAGGACTTGGTCTGGCAGCGGCATTCCTATTCCTCCAGGCACCTGACCTGTCAATCGTTCAGATTGTAGTTGAAATTCTTGCCCTGATAATTTTAATTCGTGCTGTCGGACTGACAGAAAAAAGTTCTGTCAGAAAAAGTAACTGGGTTTCACCGGCACTGGCTTTAATGTTTATTGCAGTGCTGCTTGTATTTGCATATAAAGCATTGCTGGACATTCCGGGTTTTGGCAGTCCGATATTAAAAGTTTCACAGAGATACTTATTTCAGGGTTTAAAAGAAACAGGCGCTGCAAATTTAGTCTCAGCAATTATACTGGATTACCGTGCATTAGATACTTTAGGTGAGGCAACAATATTGTTTACTGCAGTAATAGGTGTCCTGGCAGTAATAAGAAAAATAGGCAGGAAAAAATGACCAAGCCGGAAAAAGGTATGACTCTTATTGTCAAAACAATAACCCGCTATACAGTGGGACTAATTCTCCTGTTTGGAATATACATTGTGCTTCACGGACACTTAACACCGGGCGGTGGGTTTGCAGGCGGCGTTATTATTGCATTGTCTTTTATTCACCTGATGCTTGCTTTTGGTAAGGAGACCGCACTTAAGAAAATGTCGGAAAAAATGAGCGGTGTCCTTGAAAGTCTTGGCGCCATTATGTTTGGAACGATTGGAGTGCTGGGTCTAATTTTAGGCGGCTATTTATTTCTCAATTTCATAACAAAACAGAACCCCAACCCGAGCAGCTTTTTTAAACTATTTAGTTCTGGTATCATTCCTCTGTGTAATATTGCAATCTGTTTAAAAGTGGGGGCTGGCTTGTTTGGTATTTTTATTGCACTGGTATTTTTCAAACTTACGGAGCGTAAAGACAATGACTGAGTATTTTCTCTGCTGGATATTATTCTGTGTCGGACTTTACTGTGTTCTTACGAAAAGAAATCTTATTAAAATAATAATTGGCCTGGGTATAATGGAATATGCAGTAAACCTGTTTTTCATATTACTCGGATACAAAAAAGACGGGGTTTTTCCAATATTATCAAAAACTTTAGAGACAAAACCTGAAATGATGGTTGACCCGCTACCCCAGGCGCTCATTCTTACATCAATTGTAATAGGACTCGCAACGACTTGTCTTCTGGTATCTCTTGCGATGCACATATATGAAAAATACGGCACTTATGATGTCAGGGAATTAAGAAAACTCAAAGGATAAAAAAACGTCCCGATGAATCGGGACGCTACCCCACGATGTTTTACCCGGTAAAACATCGTGGGGTAGCGTCCAGTTTTAACTGGACGATCTTGTAAAGGATAAATATGATAACACTTTTTGTTATAATACCACTGTTAACAGCATTTATAAATTCATTGGTCGGAAAATTCAGCGAATGGTTATGCGATGTGCTTTCTGTTCTCAGTACATTCGCTCTTGTCGTAATATCTTTTATGTCATTCAACTTGCTCAGGTCCGGAGGGTATAAACCGATAGTTCATACTATGGGCAACTGGCTCCCGCCTTTTGGTATATGTTTTGTTCTTGACGGATTATCCGCATTGGTTCTTATTGTACTGAACATAATTGCATTTATCGCAATTATATTCTCAATCTCTTATATGGAGAAATACACTGATAAATGGAAATATTACACTCTGTTTATGCTTATGCTTGCAGGTATGAATGGTGTTGTCATAACCGGAGATTTATTTAATTTATTCGTATGGTTAGAAATGGCAGCTATTGCTTCTATTGCGCTTGTTGCCTTCGGTGCCGAACATGAAGAACTTGAAGCATCATTTAAGTACGCTGTGATGAGCAGTGTTGCATCGCTGTTTGTCCTTATTGGAATTGCCTTGTTATACTCATACACTTCCACGTTGAACATGGCAGATATTGCACAGATACTGTCGACTATACCCAGAAAGTCCAGTGTTGTTAATTTTGTCACTGTCCTGTTTATATTCGGGTTTGGTTTGAAAAGTGCGCTCGTACCGTTTCATTCCTGGCTGCCGGACGCACACCCTTCTGCACCAGCACCGATTTCTGCAATGCTTTCAGGTGTACTGATTAAAAGTTTAGGAGTGTATGCACTAATACGAATTTTATTTAATGTAATAGGAATATGAATGCCCACCCCGAATGTCCGAATTCGGACAAAACATCGGGGTATCCAAAAGGCGGATAAATGATATTACAACTGTTATGTATTTTGGGTGTTGTTTCAATGATTATTGGTGTCCTGCTGGCATTATACCAGTGGGACTACAAACGACTGCTCGCCTATCATTCAATAAGCCAGATAGGCTATATTATTCTTGGTATAGGTTTGGGAACACCGTTAGGCATACTCGGTGGATTATTTCATTTAATCAATCACAGTATTTTTAAATCGCTATTATTTTTAACCTCGGGTGCTGTTGAATATGCTACAGGCACAAGAGATTTAAGGCAGATGGGTGGTCTGAAAAATAAAATGCCCACCACTGCAACAACTTCACTTATCGCATCTATGTCAATTGCAGGTGTCCCGCCTTTAAACGGGTTCTGGTCAAAACTTATCATAATCCTTGCCTGTATTCAAACAGGCAGATACTGGTTGGGTTTCATCGCTGTTATTGGAAGTCTATTAACCCTGGCAAGTTTTCTCAAGGTCCAAAAATATGCTTTCTTTGGCCCTTTGAATCCAAAACTTGAACATGTCAAAGAAGTGCCTTTTTCAATGAGAATATCAATGATTATACTGGCAATCTTTTGTATACTTATGGGATTGCTTTTACTGCCGCAAATTAAAACTATAGTCTTTGACCCTGCAGTTAAAGTATTAATGGACGGTATTGATTACGGTCGGATAGTCTTTGAAAGTGTTCCAAAATGAAAAGCAGAATTCTATCATTTATATTGTCTCTTATAGCATGGTTAATCCTGACCTGGTCGGTTGACTGGCAGCATTTGCTAATTGGACTGTTGGCAAGTATATTCGTCAGCTGGGCGGTCGGTGATTTGTTTACAGAAAACCCGTGGAAGCTCAAGGACCCCAAAAGATACCTGTGGGCAGTATATTATATAATTATTTTAATCTGGGAAATGATAAAAGCAAACTTAGATGTAGCCTATAGGGTAGTTCATCCTGGCATACCTATCAAGCCTGGAATTGTCAAAGTCAGGACAAAACTTAAGAGTGATGCAGCACTGACTTATTTAGCCAATTCCATTACTCTTACACCCGGAACTTTTACAATAGACATTGATAAAGAGAATGGCTTTCTATATATACACTGGATAAATGTTGTTTCAGAAGACATTGATAAGGCAACAGAAGTTATTGTGCAAAAGTTTGAAAGGATACTTAAAAAAATATTTGAGTAAAATCCCCCTGTATCCCCCTTTAAAAAAGGGGGAATAAAAAGGGGATTAAATAGGTGCGGAATGAGAACATTGCGCTGGATTATAGGTTTGATTTTGTTTGTAGGATTATTGATACTCAATCTGACTGTGGAAATGTCAACACTGCTCAGGGTTCTTAATCCACTGATAATTTCATGTTTTCTCTGTTTATGGCGGATAGGTATAGGTCCAACTCCTGCTGACAGGGTGGTCGGGATTGACATTTTAGGTATTCTTATAATAGGTTTCTGCGGTATCTTTGCTGTATTTACAAAGTATGACTTCTTCATTGATATCGCAATAGCCTGGGCTTTGCAATCATTTATATCTACCATTGCACTGGCAAAATTCTTAGAAGGACGGGCGTTTGATGAGTGAAACTATCGGGTTAGTATTCATTATTACTGGATTAGCATTTGACTTTTTAGGTTGCCTTGGTTTGGTCCGGCTGCCGGATTTGTATAACCGGCTCCAGGCATCTACAAAATGTGTTACTTTCGGAACCTGTGGTATTATGTTAGGTATTTTTATAATGAATGGATTTACAGGTATGGGCATTAAAGCATTATTATGTGCAGTATTTCTGTTACTAACCGCTCCTGTCTCTGCCCATGCCATTGCAAGAGCAGCACATATAGCAGGATTCAAACTCTGGGAAAAATCAGTCTGCGATAAATACCAAGAGGATAAAGGAAAAGGATAAAAATCCCCGTACCCCCTTTGATAAAGGGGGATTGAGGGGGATTAAAAAATTCAAATGAAATACCCGAAACTACGAGAACTAAAAGAAGCAGTAATAGCATTAATCAAGGGACCCTATACTACAAAATTTCCTTTCAAACCCCACACACCTTTTCCAAAATTCAGAGGTAAACCCACACCTGACGAAAAAGAATGTATAGGCTGCGGTGCCTGCGCTGAAGTATGTCCCGCAAGAGCAATTGAAGTCAAAGATACAGTAGCAGATGGCAGAGCAACACGTTCTCTAATCTGGCACTATGACCTCTGCATATACTGCGCACAGTGCGAACGGTTATGCACCACAGAAAAAGGCGTCAAATTAACAAACGAATATGACCTCGTTACATTTGACAGGAAAACCTCTTTCTCGGAAATTACCAAAGAACTTGTTTTATGCGAAAACTGCGGTGAAATAATAGCTCCCAAAGACCAGATTCTCTGGGTTGCAAAGAAATTAGGCCCTATGACATATGGTAACCTATTAGTGTTCGGTACTTTACAGAAACACCTCCATGTAAGCACGGAATATACCCAGCCAGAAACCGACCTTCCTGCAAAAAGGTCTGATATGTTCAGACTGTCCTGCCCCAAATGTCGTCACCAAATCTTTGAATAAATGGGGTCAGACCTTGAAATGTGAATTAATTGACAAAGGCTTAAAAAATAACTAATATATATTATGGCTAGACCTTATAGATTTCAAGGAGAACATTGTTTCTATCACATTACAAGTAGAGGAAATGATAGAAAGAAAATATATGAAAATAATTCTGATTACAGAAAATTTCTGGATTACATATTGAAAGCAAAGGAAAAATATAAATTCTATCTTTATGCATATGTACTAATGCCAAACCATTACCATCTTTTACTTGAAACCATTCAACCAAACATTTCCAGAATAATGCAATATATCAATACTTCTTACACAATATACTATAATATAAAGAACAAGAAATACGGACATTTATTTCAAGGTAGATATAAGTCTATTTTAATAGATAAAGATAATTATTTTTTAGAATTAACACGATATATTCACTTAAATCCTGTTCGTGCCAATATAGAAAAACAACCTGAAAAATATAAATGGTCAAGCTACAAGGGTTACCTAGCGAAAAATGGGGATGGATATATAGACAAGGAACAATTAGAAAAGAATCTTAATATGGAACCAGAACAATACTGGAAATTTGTAATAAATGGAATGGGTAAAGACGATAAACTATTTGAAAATATTCATGCAGGATCTGTATTAGGAAAAAAAGAGTTCTATGAGGAAAAGGTTAAGAACATAAGAGAAAAAATAAAAGATAAAGACTATTCTTACAGAAAAACACTAAATGCCAGTATAGAACCTGAAGAGATAATTGCATATGTATCAAAGAACTATGCTAAAGAAACAACAGCATTTTGTACTACAAAAAGACGTTCAATAAAAGAAAAAAAGATAGCAATATATTTATTGAAAAGACTGACTGAATTGACTAATAAAGAGATAGGAGAAAAATTTGGTATAACTTATTCTGCAGTCAGTAAGGTTACAGTGAATATAGAAAGAATATTGGAAAGGGACCAATGTACAAAGCAAGAATTGGAAAGACTAATTTCACATTTCAAGGTCTGACCCCAATTAGACCAATTAGAATAATTGAGAGCGAAGAAATTATTGATTCACAGTTTTCAGATTATCTGAAAGATGAATCAAAGTTTACCGGTGGAAAAGTTCAATACCTGGCTTTCCCTGAAACCGAACAACAGGTGAGCGAATTTCTGGTCAGGATGAACCGGCAGAAAATACCTGTGACAGTATCTGCCGGACGGACAGGTGTGACAGGTGCAGGAATACCTTTAAGCGGTGCATTAATGTCAGTGGAGAAAATGAATAAGATTCTTGGGATAAGAAAAAATGAAAAAGGTGAATGGCTTATAGCTGTACAACCCGGAGTCATACTGGGTGATTTTAATAAAATGGTGGAAGAAAAAGATTCATCTCTTTTTTATCCTGTGGATGTAACGGAAACAAGTGCGCGTCTCGGTGGAACAGTATCAACTAATGCTTCGGGTTCAAGAAGTTTCCGCTATGGACAGACCCGCAAGTGGGTAGAAGGGTTGAGGGTAGTGTTAACAAACGGCGATGTACTTGACATTAAAAGAGGCCAGGTATTTGCAAACGAAAAAAGGGAATTTAAAATATTGCTGACTGACAATAAGACCTTAACGGTCAAACTGCCGGAATATACTATGCCTAATGTAAAAAACGCCGCAGGATATTATGTTAAAGATAATATGGATCTCATTGATTTATTTATCGGTTCGGAAGGGACATTAGGGGTTATAACCGAGATAGAATTAAAAATAATAAAAAAACCTGAAAATGTATTGCTTGTGATTGCTTTTTTCCCTACAGAAAACGATGGGGTAGAATTTTTTCTTCAGGCAAAAGAAGAATTCCGTAAGGAAGCAAATGTATTTGAATATTTTGATGAAAATGCGTTAGAAATTCTCAGAAAAAAAAGAAAGAAAGACGGTGTTTCGTCTAATCTACCTGAATTTCCGGAAAATGCAAATTCATCAATATTTCTTGAACTGGAATATACCGATGAAAACTTAAACAATCTCCTGGAACAACTGGAAAAATTACTTATAAAACATAATTCGTCAATGGAACTGACCTGGGGGGGGACAGAAAAAAAGGACATTGAAAAAGTAAAGTTCTTAAGACATGCATTACCCGAAGCAATAAATGAACTTTATTCGGAGAAAAAGCGTAAATGCACTGCCATACATAAGATTGGGACCGACATGGTTACACCGATTAAATATTTAAAAGACATTATTTCATATTATAAAAAAGTTATCTCAAACGAGAAACTTGACTATGCTATATTTGGACACATAGGTGAAAGCCACCTGCACGTAAATATATTCCCGTCAACAGAAGAAGAACTTGGCAGAGCAAAACAGTTATATATAAATTTCAGCAGGAAGGTTACTCAATTAGGCGGAACAATTTCAGGTGAGCATGGTATAGGTAAAACAAAACACGCATATCTGGAAGTTATGTATGGCAAGGAAGCAATCAGACAAATGGTTGCTTTAAAAAAAACGCTTGACCCGAACTGTATTCTTGGCAGGGGCAACATTTTTCCCGAAGAATTGTTAATATAGAGGGGCAACGTTTTTTGTATCTATTGACATTATTGAATTATTTAGTTACAATTATTGTGCTACAATAATTGTATTGCAATAATTGTATTACAATAACCAAGTAAAATCCTGAAGGATTAACTCCAGGAATTAAGGGTTTACCCTTTTATACTAATAATTAAAAACAATCCAGGAGAAAAAGTGAAAAATCCATTTTATTTAAAACCATTACCATTAGCTGCGTCTTTCTGTAACAGAGAAAAAGAAATAGAAGACCTCGTAAGACATGCAAAAAATTGTACCAACGTGGTTCTTTCTTCGCCAAGAAGGTTTGGCAAAACGTCACTGGTTAAACGTGTTCAGAAAATATTGAAGAAAAAGAATGTTGAAATTATTTATATTGATTTTTTTGGTGTCGCCAGTATAGAAGAAGTTGCATCAAAACTGGCCGCGGGGATTTATTCAATTGTTTATAAAGAGGAAAATTTATTAAAAAAGACACTTAAATTCTTTTTGAGTTTAAGACCAGTAATTAAACCAGACCCTGAAACAGGAATATCTATGACTATGGAAGTTATAAGAGGAAAAAATGGCCCTGAATTACTTGAGGAAACGATGAAGGGACTTAGTGATTTTCTGGCGGCCAGCAGGAAAAAATATAATGTCGCTATAGATGAATTTCAGGAAATAACAGAACTGAAAGAATCATTATCTATTGAAGGAATTATGAGGACATATATTCAGCATCAACAAAACGTATCATATTTCTTTATAGGAAGTCGCAGGAGAATTCTTTCAGACATTTTTAATAATAAAAAGAGAGCGTTCTATAAAAGTGCAATAAATTATTCACTTCCTGCTCTGCCATCTGATGCCACGGTCAAATATATAATTGATATGTTTAAAAGGTATGGAAAAAGTTGCTCTAAGGACATTGCAAAAAAAATCTATGAAGTTACAAAAGGATATCCTTATTATCTTCAAAAACTTTCTTATTATATTTTTGACATTATAAAACATGTTGTCCGAAATAAAGAACTACATCAGGGAATTATGGAACTATTAAATGAAGAGACAATGATATTTGAAGTAATGCTACAAAATTTGAAGCCGGGTCAAATATCCTTCTTATATGCCCTTGCGAAAGAGCCAATAATCACACCATTTAATATAGATTATTTAACCAGACACAGGTTAGGTTCTATCGGAGGAATACAATCAGCAATAAAAAAATTAGTATCTTTAGATTATATTGAAAAAACACCTTCGGGATGGAAGGTTATTGATCCAATTTTTGCATTATGGTTGAGAAAAAAAGAAATAATAGAATAAAGGGGGATAGGGACACATCCCATTTTTTATAATTTCCACGAAGCATTGTTGATATAGACAGGCTTTTTCTCAACCATAGGTTGACCTACTCGGTCAAAAAACTTGACATAAGGATAAGGATTTATATATACTCTTCCTTACAGTAAGGAAAAAGGGGCGTTTAAAGGTATATTTCCATATAATAAAGAAGAGGTAAAAATGGGAGATTTCGAAAAACACATCAAGATTGCTAAAGAAAAGATTGGAGCAACAAAAGAGGCTTTTGCGAAAAAGAATAACACTGTTGTGGGTGATCTTGCCATTAAGGTTGTTGAGCAGTTGGTTGAGGCAGATATTGCCCGAAAAGGCGAGCATTTTGGAGACCATAAATCAAGACATGCGTACTCCAATAAAGAGTTTCCTGAGAAAATAAACAATTCTATGAGAAGAATATGGTTTGCTTATGGTGATTTGGGGTATGATGGAGTAAATGGAAAACGAGCAAAAATAGTCATGGAAAACCTTGAAATTGTGATTAAGTTCTTTGAGGCAAGATTTGGGGTGAAAATTCAATGAATAGAATATTTAAAAAAATAATAAAAGAGCTTTCAAAAATTGATGATGTAAGGACTGTAATACTGTATGGCAGCTTTGCCAGAAAGGAAGTAACTTCAAGATCTGATATAGATTTGTTTATTCTTACCACAGAAAAAAAGACTGCCAGAAAAATTGAGGATAAAGTCATTAACCTAGAATCAGAAACTGGAAGGAATATACAGCCGACAATAAGGACATTAAAAGAACTTGAGAAAACAGACAGCGGATTACTTCAGAATATATTTCAGGAAGGCAGAATACTTTATCTCAAAGAACCGACAGATATTCCTTCGTCAATGCTGCTTGAACAGAAACCCCTATTGATTTATTCCTTTCAGATAAGCAATCTAAATCAGAATGAGAAAGCCCGGTTTAACAATGATTTTTATGGCAGAGTCAAGGGAAAATACAAATATAAAGGGTTGCTTGAAGGAATCGGCGGACAGAAATTGTCGGCCGGATGTGTCTTTACTCCCTATATAGAAAAACAGAAAATTGAGAAATTTTTCAAGAAATTTAAGGTGCGGTTTAATCAGTTAAAAGTTTGGAAATAAGCAATGGCTGGAAAAACGGGTTAGCGAACCAACAGTAGGTTCTTTAGGAAGGATTAAACGTCCAGTTAAAACTGGACGCTACCAGAAGTAGGTTACTCCAGTAACAGTTTTTTTAATAGTTTTATGCACGAAGTTAATGTAAAAAAAATTATAGATTCTGTCAAACAGTTGTGTATGTCATCAAACTATTATCTGCCCGAAGATGTCATGCGGCTACTGGTAAAAGATTACAAAACAGAAGAATCACCTATTGGCAAAAAATGTTTGGAGCAGATAATAGAGAATGCCCGTATTGCCGAAAAGAAGAACATGCCTATCTGCCAGGATACCGGCATTACCTGTGTTTTTGTTGAATTGGGTCAGGATGTGCGTATTAGCGGTGGAAACCTGGACGATGCAATCAACGAAGGAATCAGGCAGGGCTATACAGAAGGCTATTTAAGAAAATCTGTTGTTGCTGACCCGCTGAACCGCAAAAATACAGGTGACAATACACCGGGCAGCATACACATAGATATTGTACCTGGTAACAGTTTAAAGATATTTGTTATGCCCAAAGGTGGTGGTGCAGAAAATATGTCAAAAATATCAATGTTGCCGCCGTCAGCAGGTGTTGAAGGTGTGAAAAGATTCGTTCTAAACACTGTTAAATCCGCAGGACCTAACCCCTGTCCTCCGATTATTGTCGGTGTCGGTATAGGGGGGACATTTGACAGTGTGGGAATTCTGGCAAAAAAATCACTATTGAGATCGCTTGATTCACCGAATCCCGATATCTATTATGCAAATTTGGAAAGAGAACTCCTTGAAGAAATAAATGATTTGGGTATAGGACCTCAGGGACTCGGGGGAAGAATTACTGCCCTCGCTGTCCTGATTAGAAAACATCCCTGTCATATAACGAGTATACCGGTTGCTGTAAACATTCAGTGTCACGCTGCAAGGCATAAAGAAATTGTATTATGAAAGAAATGAAATTAACAACGCCATTAACTAACGAGTCAATCAACCAATTAAAATCAGGCGATAGTGTCCTGTTAAATGGCATAATCTATACTGCCCGTGATGCTGCACATCAACGGCTCATAACACAAAATGACAGACCATTCAAACTGCAGGGAGCGGTCATTTACTATACAGGACCTACTCCGGCAAAACCAGGAGAAATTATCGGCTCCTGCGGTCCTACGACCAGTTACAGAATGGATGAGTATTCTATCCCGCTTATACAGGAAGGTTTAAAAGGTATGATTGGCAAGGGTCCAAGGTCGCAATATGTCATTGATGCAATGAAGGAATACAGAGCGGTATATTTTGCAGCTCCCGGCGGTGCAGGCGCATTCCTTTCAAAATTCATAAAAAAATGTGAACTTGCTGCATATGAAGATTTGGGACCGGAAGCAATATATAAATTGGAAGTTACAGACTTTCCGGTAATTGTCATAAATGATATATATGGCAATGATTTTTATAACGAAGTAAATCCCCTATAATCCCCCTTTATTAAAGTCCACAGGATGAAACAGGGGAAATAAAAGGGGGATTGAAGGAGGTAGAAACTATGTTCAGGATGATGGCAAAATCTAAAATACAACTTGCAAAAGTTACAGCAAAAAATTTGAGGTACCTGGGTTCAATAACAATAGATAAAGCGCTAATGGAATTCGCAGATATTTATCCCTATGAAATAGTTCTTGTGGTAAACCTTACAACAGGTGCAAGGTTTGAGACCTATGTAATAGAAGGAAAAAGGAATTCCGGCAAAATAGAATTAAACGGCGGAGCTGCGCGTATGGGAGAGATTGGCGATGAACTTATAATAATATCATCCGAAATGGTGGAAGAAGAAAAAGCAAGGAAATATAAATCAAAATTGATATTTCTTGATAAAAATAATCACGCGGTGAAAAAATGATCTTCTGGCTTCGCATAATTGGTTTAATATTTACGGGATTTATACTGCAGAAACAGAGGTTTATACCCTCCAATATTATAAGGGCAACTATTGGTTTTGCCATATATTTCCTGATTCCTTTATTCATACTTACAACAATGTGGAATAGCAGATTCAGTATTGTATCGGCAACTAATCTGGGACTGGTTATTTTCTTTGTAATCGTCATAGGAATTTGTCTTGCATTGTTATTTGCTCATATATGCAAACAAGATTTTCATGAAGTCGCCCTGCCAATAGTTATTATGAATTCCGGATATTTAGGAATACCTGTCATAGTATCTTATTTAGGACAGCAGGCACTTCCTTATGCTGTTATCTATGATGTACTTATTGTGCTTATCAGTTCCACCCTCGGAGTGTGGATAATAGGAGGAAAAGGGATTAAAGAAATTTTTAATATACCATTTGTATACGCTTCTATAATAGGGTTAATTCTTAACTTTTCGGGTGTGCCTATACCGGAGTCCCTTATAAAAATTAATTCAATTCTACTTAAATTTGTTATGCCTGCTATGCTTATTCTTGTAGGATACAATCTTGTCATAACAAATTTCAATATGATAAAAATATCCATTGTTGCAGGTTTTTTGCGTATTTTCGGCGGTTTTTTGACCGCATACGCTGTTGTATTGATAATAGGATTAAAGGGGACAATAGCAGATGTTGTAATACTTGCTTCAAGCATGCCGTCAGCCGTAGTTTCATATATACTTTCAGAAAAGTATTCTTCAAATACAAATTTTGCTGCAACAACCGTTTTTATCAGTACTCTTGCCTCTATCCTATTCATCCCTTTGATTGTTTTATTTATCCAAATCGGTGTCCGGTAAATATGAAACTATAACCGATTGACAAATAATAGACTTTTTTGTAAAATGTACTTATGATTGATAAAAAAATACCTCAGGATCTATTGCCTCGTATATTTCTCAACTCTTTAAAAGAAGATATTAAAGGGGATGAAATAACTTTGCTTCTTGGCGCCAGGCAAACCGGTAAGTCAAGTTTAATATTTTTAGTGTTAAATTGGTTATTACAGGAGGAAAAAAAAGACCCGAGCCAATTTTTTTATTTTGACTTAGAAAATATTATTGAAGCAGAAACTTTAAATCAAATCAGGAATTTCGATGATTTTCCAAAAATGCTCAGGGACAAGGGAGCTGATTTGAGCCATAAGACATGGGTCATTATAGATGAAGTACAATATCTTGACCATCCTTCTGGTCTTTTGAAATATGTTTACGACCACTGGCGAGGTAAAATCAAGTTTATAGTTTCAGGTTCCTCAACCCTTGAAATAAAACAAAAATTTACAGACCGTTTAACCGGTCGAATCCACACGTTCCATGTTCCCACTCTTTCTTTTGAAGAGTATCTTTTGTTTCAAAAACAGGACAATTTACTGAATAAAAAACGAGAATCCAATATCTTTTCTTTAATTAAGAACAAGAAAATGGAAGTCCCTTCCTGGGCTGACGTATTAAAGAATGATTTCCTGGAGATGGTGGAAAACTTTTGTATTTTTGGTGGTTATCCGGCGGTGGCGCTAAAAGAACTCCCGCTAAAGAGGAAAACCGACCTTTCAGGACTCTACTCGCTTTATGTAAGAAAAGATATAAAAGACTTAGCCCATATAGAAGATATCAAGGGATTTAATAATCTGGTGGGTATGCTGGCACATCAAGTTGGCTCTTTAATTAATGAGAGTGAACTTTCTAATGGAACAGGGTTATCCAGACCAACCATACGGAAATATCTTTCTATTCTGGAAAATACTTTTGTTACCGGGATGTTAACCCCCTTTTTTACTAATGCCCGCTTGGAATATATAAAAAGACCTAAGGTTTATTTTCAAGACACTGGTTTGAGAAATACGGTCATTAACAATTTTAATAATCTGAGAGACCGCTCAGATACAGGACATTTAATAGAGAACGTTGTGTTTTCTGAAATTGTTAAGAGAAAACCGGAACTATTTGAAGTGCACTTTTGGAAAAGCGAAGGTGGAACTGAAGTTGATTTTATAATAAAAGCTGAGGAAGAAAAATTAATTCCTATTGAGGTAAAGTATCAAACTTTCCAGACTCCACGGATTTCCAGGGGAATGAGGAGTTTTATTAACCGTTATTCTCCGGAAGTGTCATTTATCGTTACCAGGGATTTCTGGGGACAGTCGCAACTCAACTCTACAAAACTTTTTTGGATTCCTGTTTGGTCAATATGAGGGTTTGACATTGGGGAAAATATTAGATAAAATAATATTATTATGAAAAAAGATTTTATATCAATTGCTGACTTATCACAGAAAGAAGCCCTGGAGGTTCTCAATTTAGCTCTCAGTATTAAAAGCAAAAATAAGAGAAGACTAAAGTTTCAACCTCTTAAAGGAAAAATCCTTGCTATGATTTTTGAAAAGCCTTCCACAAGGACAAGGGTTTCTTTTGAAGTCGGCATGTTGAAACTTGGCGGGAATGCGATTTTTTTAAGTGATAAAGAACTACAGTTGAAACGAGGAGAAACTATCGTTGATACTGCCAGAACTTTATCTCAATATGTTGACGGAATAGTAATACGGGCA
>Ga0210017_1001214_pt1 | contig 22518 bp, 27 predicted proteins | sample CryGeyCG2014_020_FD_183966 | JGI IMG/M metagenome (GOLD analysis project Ga0210017, IMG submission 183966) | Groundwater microbial communities from aquifer - Crystal Geyser CG08_land_8/20/14_0.20 (SPAdes) (version 2) | ecosystem: Environmental > Aquatic > Deep subsurface > Groundwater | place... | reverse complement strand
AGCCGTTTATTATTTAAGAAGTAGTTCGAGCCGACTTTTTTTGCAAAGATCGCCAGATCTTTGCAATTATTTTTTGCGCGCGCGATTTTGGCCGCATCAGCGGCCTCTTTTATAAATTCCTTGAGTGGTTCGAGCCAATCATTTTGCTTTTGTTCAAAACGGATGTTTTGTTCTTCTAAAGTTTTAATCTTTCCCATAATTTCAGATTTCTTGTTAAGGTAAATTTCTCTTTCGATAATTTGGTCAAGGTAAGAATCGATGAGAAATTGAAGTTTTTGTTTTAATTCCTTGATCTTCTCTCGGTTTTGTTGAGCAAAAGCAAAGCAGGATTGGGCGGATTGTTCTTTATCTCTTTCAAGCATTTTTGACATTTCTGCCGCCCAATCCTGACGCAAAGAAACTTTTTGGATCATTAATGATAATTGCTGGTTTAAATCTTCTTCCCTGGCGTAAGGTTGATTACAGATTTTGGTTTTCGATTTCTTAGTGCAGCGGTAATAAACATGACCTTTTTGGATTTCGGCAGTTATCATCATACCGCACTCGCCACAATGAAATAATCCGGTGAAAGATTTAGGTACTTTTTCTTTTCTTTGAGGTTTACTTCGTTGTTTTGATACTTCCTGTACTTTGTCAAAAAGTTTCTTTGCGATGATTGGCTCGTGTTTGCCTTCGTGAATTTCGCCAGAATAGCGAAAGTGTCCATAATAAAATGGGTTTGAGAGGATAAATGAAATTTTATCTCTTTTGTAGGGATTGCCGTTTCTGGTTTTAATTCCGTTTTTCGCCAAAAAGTCAGCAATTCTACCAAGGGTTATATTTCCTTTTGCATAAAGCTCAAAAGCCTGTCTAACAATCTTTGATCGTTTTCCATCAACCACAATAGTTTTAGTCCGAACATCATTAAGATAACCAATCGGGGCCAAACCCGGATATTCACCTCGTCTGACTTTTTGGCGCAACCCTCTTTTGGTATTCTCACTCAAAGAATCAACATAATATTTGCTTTGCCCAAAAGCGATTGACAGCATGAATTTTCCTTGCGGTGTTGGTTCAAACCAAAATTGCGGAAATTTCAACGCCGCAATACGCCCGCAATCAATCAGATAGATTATTTGTCCTCCGTCCACAGAATTGCGCGCCAATCTATCAGGGTGCCAAGCCAAAATTCCGTCCGCCTCGCCTTTTTCAAGACGTTTCAACATTTCACCAAATATCGGACGACCTGGAATTTTGGCTGATTGTTTCTCCACTAACTCATCAATAATGTTGAGATTGTTTTGTTTGGCAAAGGCGCGCAATTCTGCAATCTGCGCTTCAATGCTCAAAACTTGTTTGTCCTCAACATCGGTGGACTTGCGGGCGTATAAAAAGAATTTTTGCGAGAAATTGGTTTCCATATTTTACTCCTTAAAATTTCAATAGCCGCCCCGGTGTGCTCAACTCAAGTTGTCTTGAATTGTCCGAGACGGCTACTAAAAAAGACAACTTTTAAGTCGAGCACATTTTTAGTATAACAAGTGGGAGAAAAATTACAAGATAGCAAAAATTCTTTTTCGCTTTTGGGCAAGTCCCGCTTTGCGGGACAAGAGATAAAATTTCAAAATCGCAAGGGATAGTCCTTGAAAATAAAAAAGCGCGCGGCAGCGCGCAAAACCAATGGGCGGCCCTTTGCGCCGCCCCACGAAGTTTGACTGTGGTGCAACTTTACAACAAAGCTCGAACATATTTTATCAAAAATTCGTAGAAATTAACAGCGTCGGCAGCTGCGGCGAGGAAAAGGGGTTTAAGGGAAAGGGAATCGCCGCAGCCGCCTCCGCAGGAGTTTACTCCGTTTCCGCCAAAAGCGGATTTACGGGGCTTCCCGCAAAATTTTTCGCGCCGTTTAAAAATAAGGAAGGGAAAAAAAGAAAAAAATGTGTCGTTGCCCCACCCGCGCGTACGCCGACACACACTCCCAATTAAACATTCTATCGCTTTAGTAAAAAAACTTATGACTCTTTTTATGCGAATTTTGGCCTGTTCTGTGCTATAATACCAATACATTGTTATATAGTTGTTTAACCTCTGCCCTGAGAGGTTTTTAGTTTTTAAAAATAAAATATGAACAGAGTATATAATGAAAATTACAGACAGGATTTTAGTCCTCAAGAAGAATTACCCCCTATTTCTCCTGAAGTAAAGTTTTGGTTTCCCATTCCAGAACCAGGGCAAGTTAATCACGAAGCCAGAATTAGACCTGAGCGAATAAGAATTCCAGAACCAGTCATAGGCAGTCTTAAGGGTTATGTTAGAGAGACACTTCAGGAAATATCTGGGTATTCAAAGCCTGAATTGGATGGAATTGTGATCGGATTGTCTGGTGGAGTTGACTCAACAACCACCGCTGCTTTATGTGAAGAAGCCCTTTCAGAAACAAGATATTTTGTTAAAGGAATAATTATGGGTAGAGCGCCTGAAGAGCAACAAGGAGGCATGAACGCTATCGAATATCAAGATGTGATGTTTGCTATTCAATCCGCAAGAGATATGGGTATTGATTATGAATATGTCGATATAAGTCCTCTTGTTGATGCTATTTATCAAGTCTTTCCAAACTCTCAACCGTGGGAGTTAAGCGGTGTTTTACCAAGACTGAGAGCCTCTCTTTTATATCAAGCAGCAGATAATAACAATGCTATTTGCGCTGGAACGACTAATGGAACAGAGTTTATCCTAGCTTCGTTTAGCGTTGGCGGACCAGCTGGGCATTTTCAGCCATTTGTAGATTTCTATAAATCAGAAGTCTATAAAATCGCAGAAAGGTTAGGAGTCCCTAACTATATAATTGAAAGGCAACCAGCAGTTAGTGAATTAGGAATTTATGATGAACAATTGTATGGAGCAAGTTGTTATGTCCTAGATCCTATTTTAAGAAGAATGAATTGGCAAAAGAAAAGTCCTGAAAAGGTGGCAAAAGAATTGGGACACGATGTTGAGTGGCTTCGGCAGATCAAGGAATTAAGAATTGAGGGGGAGAAAGGCAGAAAATACCCTCCCGCCTTTGTGGCTGGGAGAGGATATAAAATAAAGGTTAAGCCCGATGTTAAATTTGATAGAGACAGACATTTTAATAATCTGTTTTAATGAAAGTCAACAAAAATGATTATTAATATTGGATATTTTCAATTCTTGCCAGAGTTCCTTAAGATTCGCAAAAATCTAGAAGGGATCAAGGATCTTCTCAAGAAAAACAATGAAGACGTAAAGAGAGTGGATTTAGTTGTTTTTCCTGAATATTTTCTGTCGGGACCTTTGAAACTCGATTTGATAAAAGACTATGAGAAAGAAATCTCATCAAATGAAATTCTTGTTTCTCTAAAAGAGATTTCAAAAATTTCTTCTAAAACGACTTTTATTATGGGGTCGTTTCTTTTGAAGCAAAGGGGTAAGTATTCAAATACGAGTGTTGTAATTAAAAATGGAGCAGTACTGACTCAGTATAGCAAAAAGGCTCTTATTTATAACGAGAACTACATTTGTGAGTCAAATGATAAAATAGCGGTTTTTAAAATAGGAAAGATAAAAATCGGCTTGGCGATTTGCTGGGATTTAATTCTCCCTGAAGTATTCAGAAAGTATGCCAAGAAAGTAGACTTGGTTGTTACACCTTCTTTTTGGGGAATTGCTGGCAACGCTCTTCAAGCTAAATACTCGTTCTCCCTAGAGAAGAAATATTATACAGCCTTAGGAATAGCCAGAGCTTATGAGAATTCATTTGCCCTGCTTTTTGTTAATTCTGTAGGGAAATATAAATCAAGTTTTTATTCAGATCGGATGATGGGTGGTTCATATTTTGTTAACCCTCCTCTTGGGATAATTCACAAAACCAACAATAAAGATCCAAATACTCTACACATTGTTAAATTTGATCGAGATCCACTTAATCAATACAGAGAATATTATGCGACCGACAAGGACTATTTTTATTACAAAATCAAGAGAGTAATCTAATATGGCTTATTACGCAGTCTACAAAGATAAAATTAAGAACAACATAGAAAAACTAAAGAGTGCATTTGTGGCTAAAAACTTGAATTTTCAACTATTTTATTCTGTCAAAACGAATTCTTGTACTCCTGTTTTAACAGCCGTTAAAGAGTCTAATTGTGAATTCGAGATCCTTTCTGATCTGGAGTGGGAAAAGGTGAAAGTATTTAATCCCAGTGAAGTGGTATTAAATGGACCTGGGAAAGGAAATGGTTTAGTCAGAGATATTTTAGAAAAGGTAGATTTTCTTTATTTTAATATCGATAACGATACAGATTTTGAAATTCTAAAAAAGATTGATTCGAAGTTGTTGAATAAATTAAAAATTGGACTAAGAGTTTACTTAAGCACTGATGGCGTTTGGAATCGGTTTGGGTACGATATTTCAGATAAATATCTTTGGGAAATCATTAAAAAAGTAAATTCGATAAAAAAGTTATCAGGGTTTCATTTTCACTTTTCAACCAATAATTTTAAAATTTCAAATTATCAGTTATTGCTTTCTAAAATAAAGGAATTTTTGAATAAGTCTGGAACAAAGATAGAATTTTTGGACATAGGAGGTGGTCTTCCAGCCGCTAACGAGTTTGTTTACAGACCTGAAATCTATCAAAAGTTACCAAGTCTTATTTCTGAACTATTTCCTCAAGTAGAGATTATTAGCGAGGCGGGTAGAAATATTGTTGCTGATGCAGTAAATCTAGAAGCAAAAGTAATTTCTTTAAAGAAAACTAGAGAGAATAAATTTTTGGTAAATATTGATACCAACATTATGCATTTTCAATGTTTTTTTGAGAAGAAATTCTGGGTGGAATATAAATCTAAAAACAAACACCAGAAACAACCTGCAGAAATAGAAATATGTGGAAATTCTTGTATGCAGATTGATAAAATCAGCGACTCGATAATGATAGAGCAAAATCCAGAAGTTGGAGATGAAGTTGTTATCCATAACATTGGAGCTTATTCTCATAGCCAAGCGGCCGATTTTGTTACTACAATTCCAGAAATAAAAACATATGAGTAAAAAAATAGCCTTAGTTACTGATTTAAAAGTTGTCGATAGCCCTCAAGCAGGTTTAGGGGTTGCTAGGTGTTTGAAAGAGGCTGGTTTTGAAATTATTGGGGTAGACGATACTCCTTTTGTTACCCAAAATTCTGATCTTTTCAAGAAAGTTTTTTGTTGGGACGAGTTGCGAACCCTAAATTTTGATGGGTTAATTAAAAAACTGATTGATATCAAGAAAATTTATGGTTTGGATTATATTTTTCCATGCTACGATGAGACAACAATTCTTTTCTCTTTCATTAAAGATAAACTTGATTTTTTGAAAATTAAATTGGTTGCTCCGCCTAAACTAACTATCAAAAGTTTGCGAAAAGACAATTTGGCTAAAATAATTAAAGGTAGTGATAAATACTTTGTTCCAAGAGGAAAAGTTGTCTCAAGGATAGGGGCGGCGTTGGAGTATGCTGATTCCCTAGGATACCCTGTTATTTGTAAAGGATTAACAAAGGGAGCTTATATCAGCAAAAACAAGGACGATCTAAAACAAAATATACAAAAAATTGCAAACATATGGAATAACGGCGAAATTTCTTGTCTTATTGAGGAATTTATTACTGGTAAATATAAAAACTGTATTGTTGCCATAAATGAGAATAGGATTGTTGGTTTTGTAGAAATGGAGAAGATAGGTCTTGATCAAAACGGTGCTACTTGGTTTGGTAAAATCAAACAAACCAAAGAATTGTTGCCCCTCGCTGAAGAACTCGTAAAATCAAACGATTTCACAACAAGCATTATTGAAATAGAAACGATTGAAAAAGACGGAATTTATTTTGTCTATGAAATAAATCCTAGAAGTCCAGCGTGGATCTATGCTCCTTGCTTATTAGGTTTAAATTTACCCAGGTTGGTTACCTCATCAAGCAATAAAAAGGTTAATTTTATAGAGCAAGAAGGTTTTTTTGGGCGAGAGGTTAAAGATTTTATTCGGCAGGACATTCAAGATTATGAAGGCAAAATTGGCTTTTACTCCAAAGGTGCGGCGTATAAAAGCAAGGATTTGAAATATCCTTCTGATTTACTACTTGATTTATAAAGAAAGGTCATCCTTTCTGCATATTTTTGGGTAATTGATGAAAACGGCCACTAAGAATGTTAAGATTAGGCCGTTATGTCCAGCAAAAGTTGTCCTCGATGTCTAAAGAGAAAATTTTATCGTGTTAGAAGGGGTAAACTGCGGTGCAAAAATTGCCTCTATGAGTTTAAACCAAGACTTGGTGGTTTAGGATTATCTAGGGCTGATTGGAAAAAGATTATTTTTTGGTTTGTTTTAGACCAACCAATTTTAGCCATTAAAGAACAAACCGGTCTTAGCCAGTACTCGGTTTTTAAGGCAGTTAATCTTTTAAGGAAACTGATGATTAGGGATGTTCCCGAAGTTTTTTCCGGAACAGTTGAGGTTGACGAAACCTACTTGGGAGGTCAAAAAAAGAACAAAAGAAAATCCCAATTAAGGAAGGAAAAAGAAATTTTTGGTAAAGAATCAAAAAGAGGTTTTGGTACGACTAAACAGGCTGTTTTTGGCATTTTGGCTCGATCAGGTAAGGTTTTTGCCAAGCTGGTGGATAATACTGAAGCTAAAGATCTAATTCCGATTATCAAAAAGAAAGTTAAAGCTGGTTCTCAAATTTGCTCTGATACTTGGCGCGCCTATACTGGGCTGGCTACTAGGGGCTATGTCCATCGAACTGTTGAACACCAGAAAAAAGAGTATGCCATCGGTAAAAACCACATCAATGGTCTTGAGGGCTTCTTTGGTTATCTTAAAAGAAAACTGGCCGCCAAAGGCGGTGTCAGGCGAGAATATCTTTCCCTCTTTCTTTCCGAGTATGTCTGGCGCTATAATTACCGTCAGTTAATGGTTGATCAGAAAGTTAATCGTTTACTAAAACTTTTAGAAGATTTTAGTGGCTAAAATCGTACATTACCCTACAATATGAATACAATTAAAGAATGCTTTGAAGAAATTCTGCGGGGAAACAGAGATGAAAGTCGGCGGGCAGCGCGGCGAGTGAGGAAATTAGTATTCAGTTCGGGAGTAAACGATAAATATAAAGATATTGAGAATCTGGTTAAAAATGCGCCGGCAGTATATGAGAGAATTTCTGAAGACTGGAAACGGGAGAATTTTGTAGTGGCCGTTTCAGTGATATATTTTTTGCACGATAAAGAAGCTGAGCCGGATTTCCTTTTCCCTTGGTTTTTTCAGTTATTACTGCACCCTAATGGAGTCATTCGCTACGCGTCAGTACGTATGCTCTCTCACGAACTTGGACCTCTAACCGTTTACATTCGTGTTCCCAACTTCAAACCCGGTGGCTTGGTTGGTTTAAAGCCGGAACAAGTTGATACGATCTTATTTTCTCTCTTTATGGATTTAAGCAAACTATTGGAAATTGTATGGAAGCCAGCGTATAAAAAATATAAATATATTTCTTCTCTTCCGGTTAGTCCCTACAAGTCGGTCCAGATGGTTATGGCTAGAATAGAAGAGCTCTGCGGGACAGAGTATATGGGCAGGCTCTTAGTTTCACACCCCAGATGTGATATAGGTTTACACCCCAGTATTTTTTTGCCCTCTATTAATTAACTTTCTTTATTTCTCCCCCAAATCCCCTAAAAACCAAATTAATTAAAATTTTTGGCTTTTTTAGGAATAGTAATTGATTTATTGGCTTCATTGATGTATTAATTGTCTATTAAGGAGAAAAATATTCCTTATGTTTTATTTTGGGAGACAAAAAGAGAAGAAAAAGAATTATGTGTGCTTTGCGAAGAAGCCGAAACAGCAATATATTTAAAGGCAAGAAAATCAAAAGACCGGAAATTTTTTATTTTCAAAACTCTCATTGCTTATGGCTCGGAAATAGAATCGCGAATACGAAAACAAAAAGAACAAGGAAAATTAATAACAAATCTTGAGGTTTTATTTGAGGAAGCTGATTGATTCCGGCTCAACAACTTCCCAGAAAAGCCGACGGCTATGCATTAAGTTTAGCCTAGATGTATTATATACCATGTTAGTCAAGATTGACTATCCGTATCAAAATATATCATATGTCCAAATACTACCGATCAAACAGGAAAAACAATTTATATAATCCGGAATCATTGGAATTATTCCGTTTGAGTCGTTCAAAGATTGACCTTTTTATCAATTGTCCCCGGTGTTTTTACCTTGACCGAAAATTAGGAGTAGCTCAACCGCTCGGCTATCCATTCTCTCTCAATTCCGCTGTCGATAAATTACTCAAGAAAGAATTTGATCTCCACCGAGCCAAAGGGACAACTCAATCTCTTATGAAGACTTATGGAATTGAGGCCATTCTTCTTGCCCACGAAAAAATTGATGAATGGAGAGACTCTTTAAGAGCGGGAATTACTTTTAACGTCGAAGGAACTAATATCATTGTTACCGGAGGAGTTGATGATGTTTGGGTCTCACCGTCAGGTGAATATTTAATTGTTGATTATAAAGCAACTTCAAAGGAAGACGAAGTTAATCTTGATGCCGATTGGCAAATCGGCTATAAGCGCCAGATGGAAATTTACCAGTGGTTATTCAGAAAAAACGGATTTAAGGTTTCAAAAACAGGCTACTTTGTTTATTGCAACGGTAATGCAGACAAAGAAGCCTTTGATGGTAAGTTGGAGTTTGATATTAAAATTATTCCCTATTTGGGAGATGATTCTTGGGTAGATAAAACAATAAATGACGCAATTGAATGTTTAAAAAGTGAGGATATGCCAGAACCGGGTTCAGATTGTGATTTTTGCCGCTATATAGAGGCGGTCAAAAAAATTGAGGGAAACGTCAATGAATAAAATTACTGAAACCACTGAAGAATTTATAAAAAGAAAGAACGAACAGTTTAAGGAAAACAATATTATCAAAGTTAAAGATATCAGCCGGAAAGGCAATCATTTCTGGATTAGAGGGGCATGGACTTTTATGCCCCAATTTAATTTGGATGAAAAAGTATTTGTGATTGAGAGATTAAGAAGGGAAAAATATGAAGGACAGACGGAAGGGCAAAAACAATGGGGCAAGGGAGACATTGAATACCGATTTGGTTATTACATTGTAGGTAAAATTGGCAGAGCAAAAGAAAGATGGGTTTGGGGTCAATACTGTCCGCTTATCCCACAAGAAGATTTAAATAAAGCAAAACAAGAAGGTACCCTTCTTTGATTGGAAATTATATATAATTAAGAATATGAGCGAACAGAAAATTAAAGCCAGAGTAAGGCTGATAATCATCAAAAACAATAAAATTCTTTTGTCTTATACCAAAGATGAAGATTTTTATTTTTATATCGGCGGTAAGATCGAATTTGGGGAAACAATAAAAGATGCCTGTATTAGGGAAGTTCAGGAAGAGTGCAAGGCAAACTTTACCTTTAAGAAAATTCTTTATATCAGAGATTTCATTTTACCCGAAATTGATGAGCACAGTATTGAATTTTTTATTCTTGGGGAGGTTGACAAGTTTGAAGAAATTGAAAGGATAAAAGATGAGGAATTTGACGGCAGGCATTGGCAAACTTGGGTTGATATTAATAAACTTTCCGAAATTAACATCAAACCAAAAACATTAACGGAGAAGATATTAGCGAATTACAAAAACGGATTTTCTAAAGATACTGAATATGTTGAAGTGATTGAATAAGTTACATTAAGATTTACCATTGCAACGAAACTTCGGAAAAAAAAGATTCATATGGTTTTGTTAATTATGCCTTTATAGTGCCCTTTTATTAACTCAATTGACATTATCCAATATGTCCAGTATACTCTTGTTTATGGCGCAACTGCGCCACCTAATATGAGTATGAATGATTCGGATATTGAAAAAACGATTAAAACACTTCTATCTCAAGTAGGAGAGAATCCTTTACGCGAGGGTCTTCTGGAAACCCCTAAAAGAGTAGCAAAAATGTATAGAGAACTACTTTCAGGATATTCAAAAAATCCCAAAGATGTTTTTAAAGTTTTCGAGAACAACGGACATGAAGGTATGGTTACGGTAATTAATGATTTTTACAGTTTATGTGAACACCATATGTTGCCCTTTTTTGGGAAAGTTTATATTGGTTATGTCCCTAACGGAAAGATTTTGGGTTTATCAAAATTTACCAGACTAATTGATATTTTTGCCTGCAGATTACAGACGCAAGAATGTTTGACTGGACAGATTGCAGAATCTATTTATAAAAATTTATCTCCCCAAGGCTGTATTGTTCATGTTGAGGCTCGGCATTTATGTATGAGTATGCGAGGGGTTAAAAGAGAGGGCATTACTAAAACTACAGTTATTGACGGTATTTTCAATGAAAAAGAAGAACTTATTAACCAATTTTATCGCGATACTGGTTTATCGCAAGTAAATAATATTAATTTTAAATAATTTTATGAAAGTAACAAAAGAATTTACCTTTGATTCAGCACATAAATTAATTAACTATGACGGCCCTTGTTCAAGATTACACGGCCATACTTATAAACTTCAAGTCACTGTTGAGGGTAAGGTTGATACTTCTGGAATGGTTATAGATTTTGTAAAACTTAAAAAAATTGTCACCGAATGCGTTTTGTCTAAACTTGATCATCAGTATATTAATGATATTATCTCTCAACCGACCGCAGAAAATATGGTTTTGTGGATTTGGGATCAATTATTTAAGAGTATTCAAAAAGAAAACAAAGAGATTAGATTGTCAGTTGTTAGACTTTGGGAAACTCCGAATAGTTTTGCAGAGTATTCAGGATAAATATGAGAATAACAACTTCTAATGACTTAAAAGATAAATTAATTGTGAGTGGAGATGGAGTTTTTGCCTCTTTTCAAGGAGAGGGATCTACTATCGGAAGACCGGCTGTTTTTTTAAGACTACAACTGTGCAATTTGCATTGCAGATGGTGTGACACTTATTATACCTGGGACAAAAATTCACCTGATTATTTAAAAGAACAAAAGTTATGGACAATCAAGGAAACAGTTTCCGAAATTAAAAAAGCTTGGAAGAAAAAGTTTTTTGAATCGAAAGGGAAAAGGTTAGTAATTACGGGAGGAGAACCTTTAATTCAACAAGAAAAATTAATAAAACTTGTTTCGTTACTTAGCGATTGGGAAATTGAAATAGAAACAAACGGAACAATCAAAACCCACAATCCTTTAAAAAATCGATGCCAATTTAATGTTTCTCCAAAACTTGATAATAGCGGAAATAGTGTTGAAATAAGGTATTCGCAAGAAACTTTGTCTGATTTTTCAAATCTTGATAATTCGTGGTTTAAATTCGTAGTTGTTACCCCTGACGATTTTAATGAAATTGATCAAATTGTGACTCAATGTTGTATTCCCACAGAAAGAGTAATTATTATGGCGGAAGGGAATGAGGAAGCAATAGTAAAAAGGAATATGATTCGACTTTTGCTGGAAATTGAAAAAAGAGGTTTTAGAATTTTACCGAGGTTACAACTTATATTATTTGGTCCCAAAAGGAGAACATAAATTTATGAAATATAACTATCCAAAAAACAGAAGAAAAATAGACTTGGATTGGGGTGACTATGATAATCTGGTTAGAGAAATTTTTACTAAAGTTAAAAATTATCAGCCCGACGTGATTGTCGCGAACTGTCGTGGAGGGCTTCCGCTTGGCGTTCATCTTGCTCACTTATTGGGAATTGGAACACAGAACTTTGGTTGTGTAACAATAGTTCGGCATATCGACGATAAAATTGCTTCGGACTTGATAAACCCCCTAACGAAGGGGCTCTTACTTCCAAACATAAAAGATAAAAAAGTTTTAATTACGGAAGATACTGTAGGAACCGGGGAAACATTAGAAACAATTCGAAGTTTACTTAAAAACGATGGTCCGAAAGAGATAAGAGCAACTTGCTTATTCCTAAATGAAAGGAATTTAAATAAGGATTGGATTGATTATGGAAAGGTTTCAACCGATAAAGATTGGATTATTTTTCCTTGGGAGAAATAAAGAATGATAAAACCTGAGCAAAAAAATTTGTTGTGCAATAATTCGTCTGGAATAATTGTCGAAAGAGTTTTGGGTTATGCTAAAACTGAAACTGAGCAGGGGACTGAATATCCGGGAACTGTGTTGATGCTATTATTTGCCGCTTATTCTCAATGTTTGGAACTTGAGAAACAAGGTGGAAATTGTTGGAAAAAGGAAGTGGCAGTAAGTTTTAACAGTTATCTCTTGAAACATCCAGAATTCACTGCTTGGGTAAGTAGAGTTGAAGATAGTCTTTCTAATTTGGGAATCTGGCCAAGGTTATCGGTTCCTGAGTTCTCAAGAAACGGAGAGCCCTTACCATTTCCCTCTAAAAATTCTTTTTTAGTTGGGATAGACGGACCAAACGGAGTCGGTAAAACAACAGTTGGAAAGTTATTGGTCGACAGTTTAACTGGAAGTGTCAAAACCGACGTTATTTTGGTTCCTAGAGAAGCTATGGCATCAAACTTTAGCCACCAACTTTTAAAAGGTCAGTTTCGTGCAGAATGCACGCACTCTTTATCTTGGGGTTCTATTACAGAAACATTAGTGACTTCAGCTGCAATATATCATCATTATTCTTGTGATGTGCCAAGATCAGGAATTGGAATTTTTGATAGAGGTGAAGCTTCTCATTATGCTTATAACGTTTATAACATCACCACTGAATATGGATCCGGTAAAAAAGAGGGGGCATTTGCTTTGTTAGATTCCCTGTTAAAAATGTACCACAGAAATAATCTCGCAATTTTTTTGGAAGCTTCACCTGAAGTAATTATGCAAAGATTAAGTGATGCAGGAGATGTCATTCCAGAAGATTTTAGAGTTGCGATTCCAATGTTAAACGCTTTGTACAGACAATATTTAGACAGGATAGGATCAAGAGGTGTTTTGGTGAACGCAAAGCCTAGTGCTCAGGAGATTTTACCTGTTGTCGCGGGAATAGTTGAAAGGAGATTTAAAGAGAATGGTAAGTAAAAAAAATTTGACTAAGAAAATATATGCGATTGTGACAACACAATTTGAAGGACTTCACTTTTTTAAAGAAGCGAGCGGAGATGAATCGTTTTTAAAGTATCCCCACAGACATTTATTTTATTTAAAAGTAACCATAGAACAATTTCATGATAATAGAGAGATAGAGTTTATTAATTTTAAGAGATGGCTCGAGAGTCAACTTAAAAATAAGGATATTAATTATCGAAGTTGTGAGATGATTGCGACGGAAATAGGGTTAAAAATTTTAAAGAAGTATGGCAATCGAGAACTTTTGGTTTCAATTATGGAAGATGGTGAAAATGGAGGCCTAATTACTTTTTCTTTCGACAATAATTCAAAATTACCAAATATTTTATAAATTTATTTATTATGCTGTATTATTTTCCAATTGAACCATACGAAGAGCGTTATACTTTTCAACTTTCTTCAAAAGGAGGTTGGTTTGAGTCGGCTCTTAATAAATTTAATATTCCCTACAAACGGGTTGAAGGACAAAGATTAAATAAAGAAATTAAGATTGGATCAGTCTTGGATGCTTGCGGAAGAGGATATTGGGCTTCATCTCAGGTAATGAAATTTTTAGAACTCCTGAACAACAATAAAATAAAGGATCAAGACACGGTTTTTATAGAAGACTTTTGGCATCCGGGTTATTCTGCGCTTCCTTATGCTCGCCATCTTACGGGGGTTAATTTTAAAATTTATTCTTACGTATGGGCTCAATCTGTAGACCCCTTTGATTTTACTTATCCAATGCGTGACTGGATGCGGCATTTTGAAATAGGCGAGGCTAAAACACAAGATGGGATCTTTGTTACCTCAACATGTTTAAGAGATTCTCTTCTTTATGCCGGAATAAAACCCAAGGAAGATATTTTTGTTGTTGGTCTGCCATTTGATTCCAAAGAGGTCTTATTACGAAGTGGGCGGGAAAAGATTGAAAAACAATCAAAATTGGCGGTTTTTACTTCAAGATGGGACAGAGAAAAAAGACCTGATGTCTTTCTAAAGATAGTTGACGAGGTTTTGGAAAAAGATCCTAAGTTCGAATTTGTAATAACCACTTCAAGATCAAAACAACGTTCGAATGATGAATCGTTGATGGGGATGCTTAAGCAATATCTTAGAAAGTATCCTAAAAATCTTTTTCTTAAAGAAGGTATTAGCAAGCAGGAGTATTATGGATGTCTTAAAAAGGCGCAATATCAGATTAATACGGCTGATCAAGATTTTGTTTCGTTTACGCTTTTGGAATCCACTACTTTTGGATGTATTCCTGTTTATCCGTATTTTCTTTCTTTCCCGGAAGTGTTTAAAGATCACCATGAGTTCATGTATCAAAAGAATAACCCCAAGGACGCTGCCAAGAAAATTTTGGATTTTCAAGGGAAGAAAAACATTGACGTTTCCTGGATATACAAACCCTTCGATAATTCAATTGAGAGGATGTTCAAGGCAATGAAATTAATTTCCGGTAAATATAAAAATTTATATGAAAAGTAAAAATATGAAGCAATTCCGTTTGGGTTTAACCTATGATGATGTTTTGCTGGTGCCACAAAGGTCTTCTTTAAGGAGTAGGCACGATGCTGATACAAGCACTAATATTTCAAAATTAATTAAGCTTAAAATTCCAATTATTTCAGCTAATACGGACACTGTAACTGAAAGCGAAATGGCAATTGCAATGGCCAAAGCTGGAGGTATTGGCATAATTCACCGTTTTATGACCATTAAAGATCAGGTTGATGAAGTAAGAACTGTAAAAAAAGAAAAAGTTATAAACCCCAATTTAGAGACAATAGACGGAAAGGGTAAATTGAAGGTTGGGGGTGCGGTTGGGGTGGTAGATGACTGCATGGAAAGGGCAACCGCCTTAATTAAAGTTGGGGTTGATTTTATTTTGGTTGATATTGCCCACGGTCACGCAGAACATACAATTAAGGCAGTTGAAGAAATAAGATCGAAATTTCCACAAATAGAAATAATGGCAGGAAATGTAGCAACAACTCAAGGTGTTGTTGACTTAATAAAAGCCGGAGCAAATTCAATCAAAGTCGGAATAGGGCCTGGTTCTGTTTGTAAAACAAGATTAGTTACCGGGTGTGGTGTTCCTCAATTAACAGCTATTTTAGACTGCGTTGAAGCGGCTGAACATTATAATGTTCCCATAATAGCTGATGGCGGTATAAAATATTCTGGAGATATCACTAAAGCCCTATCTGCAGGGGCAAGCGCGGTGATGCTTGCTAGATTACTTCAAGGAACAGAAGAAAGTGCAAGTTTGCCAATAATAAAAGATGACAGGAAATATAAAATATCCAGAGGGGTTGCAACCATCGGTGCCAAACTAGCCAGAAGTATTGCTTCAGGAAAAGAACTTAACAAAAATGATATAGTTGATTATGTTCCTGAAGGAGTAGAATCTATGGTTCCTTATCAAGGAACAACAAAAGAAGTTCTTAATCAATTAGTTGGAGGGCTAAGATCTGGAATGAGCTATTGCGGGGCTAGAACATTAGAAGAGCTTAAAAATAATGCCGAATTTATTCAAGTAACACCACTTTCATTAATAGAGAGCGCCCCCCGAGTAGGGTTGGGCTAAAGGAGGTTTTTATGTTAACAAAAATAACTATGGCCACGTCCAATGATAAAAAAGTTCAAGGAGTGAAAAATATTTTGGGAATTGAAGTTGAAAAGATTACTCTGGATTTGCCTGAAATTCAAAGTGTCAATATTGAAGAAGTTGTCACTTTCTCCGCGAAAGATGCTTATTCAAAAGCTGGTAAACCGGTTTTGGTTAATGACACCGGTTTCTATATTGATGCATGGAAAGGTCTGCCCGGAGCTTTAATTACCTGGTTTACCAAATATACCGTTAAAGTTGATGGTTTACTTAAAATGTTGGAAACTGAAGAAAACAGAAAAGCTACCGCAAAAACAGCCTATGCATTTTTTGATGGAAAAGATGTTCATATGTTTATCGGTGAAATCACGGGAACATTAACCAAAGAAGAGAGGGGAACTAATGGCTTTGAGTGGGATTCAATTTTTATTCCCAATGGTTACAATAAAACCTTTAGCGAAATGTTACCCGAAGAAAAAGACGCTGTTCCCTATTACAAATCAGCTCTTTTGAAGTTAAAAGAATTTATTGAGGTTAATCCTCAATATAATATATAAATCTGTGAAAGTTTTTTTTGCATTTTCGACATCAAATCTAAAGGCGAACTTAGAAACTTATAAAAGGGTTGGAACTATTATTACGAGTAAGAAAAGCAAATTAACCGTTGATTTAATCAAAAAAGCTGTTAGAGAAAAAAAGAACGATGGAATTACAAAGAATGAAGATGATGAACAATTCCATAAAGAGGCAATCGGCGGAATAGACGAAGCAGATTGCGTTATTGCCGATGCTTCATTTCCTAGTTCTGGTGTGGGTTTTCAGATTGGATATGCTATTTCTTTAAAGAAACCAGTTCTCTGTATTTTTTCTGAAGAATTCGGTAGTCGTAAGCTGTCAAAAGTTATCTTTACAATGAAATCGCCTTTTCTTCAGATTTCTTCATATACTGAAAACACACTAAAGTCTGTAATAAGTAAATTTTTAGACAACCTTCCTAAACAATATTTAATGAAATTTAATTTTATTATTACTCCGGAAATCGACGATTATCTTACTTGGCTTCATAATAAAAGCGGAAAGTCTAAATCTGAAACACTGAGGGAAAAAGTTGTTGAAAAAGTTATTCGTGAGGATAAAGAATATTTATCTTCAAAAAAACATCCTTCTAAGGCATAAGGAGTGTTTCTTATATCACCCTTTTTATACTGTCCCAAATGTCTCATTTAGCCTTAAATATGATACACTTGGAGAAGTTGCTTATGGGACTAAACGGTACTAGACCCGTAAGCTCAGCCAAATAAAGAAATATGGAAAAACCAACACAACAGACATCAGAAGATAGAAACCCGGCAGACTTGGATAATATATTTATGGATTTGTTTACTCCAGAATTTCTGGCAAACTTACCACCTGAACAAATAAAAACAGTGGTCAATAATTTGAAACTGGTAGAGTCTAGTTCAGGAACGCTTCCGCCTGAATGGTTAGCCTTAAGAAACGTGTTACAAAATAGAGGGTTTTTGGAATAGGGTTACAGGATGAAAGGGTTCTAGACCGGCCCGCTCAGCCAAGGCGGGCGGGTACGTAACCGTACGTTCGTCATTCACACCCTCAAAAAACCTAATCCCAACAAACAGGTAAAATTCGACTATGGGAAGAGTTTGATCCTTTAAAATCTACAAGTTTACACCTGCTCTTCTAATATATTTCCTATAAAGTTATAATAGTCTTTGATGATAGTTACAAAATCCAAACCTTTCACAAAAAGGGAAATAGAAAAATTAAAAGAGTTGTTTGGTGTTTATATCAAAACCGTCATTGATATTAAGAGGGCGGTATGCTCTGCAGGAGCAGATAGACATTTTGAATCTGAAAAGATTTTATTGAATAATGGGTCAGAGCAATTCAATCTTTGGGGAGGGGGAATTGATATAGAAACCAAAATTATAGATTGTAATTCATTTATAAATATTCGCCCTAGAGACAACAACACAAGCAATGAAATTCAGGATGAGAAATCTAGAAAACAATTTGAAAAATTGTCAAAATATTTTTTTAAAAAACTATATGAATAAACAAGTCCTAGGGGCATTAGCAATGGATTTAAAAAGAGTTGCCCTTGGATATTTTAGGGGTTCAACACCAATGGTTGAAACATTTTTTCGAGAAGCCCTGAAAAGAAGAGATGAAATAGACTGTAAAAATTTAAAACCATATTTAATTAAATTTATAAATAACATAGAAAGCCTCAAGAAAGAAGAAAATGAGAAGGCAGCTGATGATGCACTCCTTTACAGCATTATTTTTCAAAACGCTTCCACAATAATTTCGTGACATATTTTTACACATGTGATACACCAGTAGAAAGCATCTATGGATTCAAATGGGTCCTAGACCGTGATGCTCAGTAAGATTGGATACCAAGCGATCGTAAGCTCCTAAATTGGTTAATACGCATAAGTGTGATTTTGTATCTTCAAGTAAAGGGATTTCAATTATCCCTTGCTTTATATCTTGCAATGAACAAACCGTTGTTGTAAGAAAGCACCATACTGGCAGGAACATAGTCTGTTAACAGTTTTGGGTAATAAATTTCTTCCTGAAAAAGAGGGTTTATATCCTTTGTTTTTGGTACAACTTGAGATTCAAAAATATCTCCAAAAGTAGAAAAGATTAAAAAAACCTGGCCTTTTTTATAACTCACAGGAGCGTAAAAAACAACATTATCCGGTCCGTAATCCCGCTTGCTTCTTTCAAAAACAGAAGTGCTTGTAAAATTAATACCGAAAAATTGCATGATTAATCCCATCTCTCCGTCCGGACTGAGACCTTTAACAATTTCTGCCTGCCATGTTATTTCGCCATTTTCCCATTCCCGGGGTGCGGGTTTGTTAACTGGTCTTTTAAATACGTGGTATCTAACATCAGCTCCCTTTCCCTGTGTTGGTTCTGCTGAAGATAATCTGCCAATTTGCGCTCTATAAGTATCAAGAGAGGTTGTTGGCGGAATTGATCTTATCCGACGTTCTATCACTGCTCTCTCTCTTTTCTAACTAATCTTTCTCGTACTCTTTCTCGTAAAGCCTCTGATGATGAACCGATGAGCGTTTCCGGTTCGCTAACTTCTATCTCTTGTTCCAATAATCTTTTCACTTCATGAGCTAAACCAATGAATAAAATTCCCATACCGCCTTTGGGAAGAGTAGCCTCTATTTTCTTGGCAATATATTTATCTCTTTCTTCCAAAAGATAGGGATTTGCTTTCGCATATTTTAGTCGAGCCTCATGTTTTTGTATCTCATTTTTGCTATTAAAAATAGCGTGCAAAGCGCGGTATTCTTCTAATAAAAGAGACTGACTTTCTGTTCCTGTAATATTTGCTCCCTTATCCCTAAGCCAGCGAAGAAGATCATAATTGGCTGTTTGAGTTTCATCCACAATTTTTGTCACCATCTCTGTTGAAATGTCCGGTAATCCATCTTGGTAGACTCTTAATTCGGAAAAATCCACAAGTAACTTCTGGACATATTTAGAAACTGCCTGCCAATATTGAGTTGCCATAGTTTCATATTCCCGGTCCATAAAAACTTTGCTTCCTAAACTTCCAAAATCAGCGTGAGTATGGATGATGGGGATAATTATAAGCCGCGACTTACTTTAAATTGGGCGATATTTTAACATAAACTCATAATCTTTGCGTATAAATTTCGGATTTCTCCCAAGAGAGAGACTTTAGCAATGGAGTTCCTTTTCTTTATTGTGGGAAGACTGGAACTTTTAATTTTTCCCATAAGTTCAGACATTGCGCCGAAAAATTCCTCCTTGGAGGGAATAAGCTTGATTTGGCTCTCAACTAAAGCAATGGCCACGTAAGAAAAAAGATGCTTTGATAATATGCTAATATTAGCCCAGGATGAGTTTGATTATTCGAAAAAAGGCAGTTCGGAAAGAAATTCAAAATATGGCCGGGTATTTTAAGGGGTATATAAAAGTTGTTGTTGATGTGGAAAGAGAGATTTTGACTGGAGGCGGGGATAGACATTTTGACGATGAGCAAATATTGCTTGCAGATGGTTCAAAACAAGAAAACTTTTAGACAACACCACTCAATACATTCAGGATTTAAAAAAAGAGACCCTGCCGCTTAAATTCAAAAAGACGTTTGATCTTTTTTTGGTAAATTATAAAGTTTTGGAAAAGGCGGGAATTAAAGGACCGGCAGACCCGGATAAATGGGCAGAAGACATGATGACTTGATTTATTTAAAGCAGAACGGTCCCAGACCGGCCCGCTCAGCCGATTCGACTCGCTGTGCTCGCTCACGGCTTTCAGCTCTATTTTTAAGTAAATTAGTGTAATTTTACAGGAAGGTGAGTGAAATCGAACCACGACGAGTCGAAGGATATATAATTATTTTATGGCCTGTTTTGTCTATATTCTCCGTACGTCCTCCAATACTTTGTATATTGGCCAAACAAACAATCTGGAAAAACGGCTCAAAGAACACCAGGACAAATCCAGTAAATCAGCCAAATATCTGCGTTACTTTTCATCCTTTAAACTAGTATACTTAGAAGAATTTTCCACCAGAGAAGAGGCAATGAAGAGGGAAGCCGAGTTAAAAAAATATCCGCGTAAGAAAAAAGAGTCTATTATTACGGGCGATTTGGAGCCGAAGGTTCGTTTCTGGTATTAATTTGAAGGAATAACGGAGACTTTACCTCTTTCCTGCAGGTAATGGTAAGCGTAAAGATGGCCGAAACCGGTATACCAAACATCGCTTCTTCCTTTTACATAATCGAAATGTTTTAAAGCGTAACCGTTAGCTGACCAATCTATGGCGGCCGGATGAAAAAAGGCGTGATAGATACCGCCGGCTTGATAAGTCTGGTCGAAGGCACTATTTAGGGTACTTAGGTCGCTCGTTCCTTCCGGGTCCATCCAGACATTAATGAAGGTTCGGCCATAAGTGCCATTTGTCAAATCCCATGCCGGAAAAGCCGTGCTTCCCCATCCTCCCCGATCGGTTAAATATTTATAATACCCCAATTTTTGCCTTACGATATCATTGATTGCACAACCCGGTTCTATCCAAGCGTAAATATATTCGCTTGTTCCTTTTCTGTTTAAGGGGGGTAGGGTTAAGTTATTTTTCAAATCAGCCGCCGAACCACCGATTTCTGCGTCATAATCTTTATATGGCAGGTTAGGGTGGGTTTTGGAGTGGGAAGCCGGTTCAATGTATCCCTCGTCGAGTTCTTGCTGAATACCGGCCCACGAAGCGGGATAATGTTCGCCGGTAACAATGCTTACTGTTAGCCAGAGACCTCTTGCCTGAAACTCATTTGAGGCGGTGATAAACTCCGGGTATGAGTAGTAAGCCATCCAATCATCAGCCGTAAAAACGGCGGCGGCTTGCCTGTTGTCATAATATAGGGCAATTTTGTCAAAAACAACCGCAATTTTATTTCCCGGCGCGTCTTTAAAGAGTAAGTAAATTTCATTACTTTGGTCGGAAAAGGCAACTGAAACATAAGCTTTATTGGCCGGAAAATCAAATCTGGCGGCTTCAACCCCGTTAAACAATTCGCCGGCATTCTTTTGCGGCAGCGGTGACCAGCTATCGGAGATTAAATATTTTTTGTAGACAGTTGTCTCACTTAGACCCGCAGGTAAATTAAAAACATAGGTTGCCGGATAAGATAAACCATAATCTTGGTGGTCGGCCGTGGGAATCGTCAGCGTGTAGTTCCACCCGACCGGATTAACCGTGGGGGTAGGGGTGGGAGTTAACGTCGTTGTGGGTATCAACGTGGGCGTGGGGACCTGTTGGCTGCCTTCTTCATTACCAAAGGTAAGGAAAGCGGCCGGGTTGCTCTGATTTAAATATTCTGTTTTTATCCAATCGGCAGAGCGGGGAGTTTTGGAAATTCTGACTTCATCAATAATCCCGTCCCAATAATTTCCGGCTCCGATTTGCCATGATTTTGTATCATTCGTAATGATTCCTGTGCCATTGCTGGTATCCACTTGGTTACCATCACGATAAAGTTTAAGATTAGCGGTAGTCAATGAACCATTATATGTTCCGACGATGTGGTGCCAACCGGAATCCGGTTTTCCTCCGGATATTGCGCCAAAGCCACCGGGATTAATAAAAGTCGCCCAGGAACCGCTGTACATGCCGATCATTTGCTGTTGATAAAATCTGGCAACAATTTGGTGACTGCCGGCGGTAACATCACTCTTTGCCCAGCCTTCGAGAGTTGCCTTGTTCCCGGCAAAACCAATTGCCGGTAAGTTAATCCAATTACTCTTTCCATTAAACTCATCTGCCGGCCCAATGATGCCGATATCGGCTCCCTGTCGAGCTACTGCCACGGCAGTGGAATTTTTGCCATTGGTGGTAGAATCAAAATGCTTTCCGGAAGTTTCGCTTAAGTGATAGACCGCCAAATAATTGTTGTCCCAGACGCCGGCCCGGTTCCATTGCTTTGGACAATTTTGATTGCCATAGTATAAATAGACTATCGTGTCTGTGTTTGGAGATAAAGTTGGTATCCTTACCCAAGTTATTAGTTGTCCGGTTGCCGGATTATATTTTTCCACTTCGTGATCCAATTTGGAGACCCCGTCACCGCCCGTAAAAACAAAATCGCCGCCGTCATTTTGGCCAACATGACCGTTATTGGCCAAATTTCTCAAGCTGCTGTCAAGTTTGCTGATTAGTACCGGGAAATCAACCAGGTCGGTGTTGGCCACTTTGGTG
>Ga0210017_1001213_pt1 | contig 22525 bp, 22 predicted proteins | sample CryGeyCG2014_020_FD_183966 | JGI IMG/M metagenome (GOLD analysis project Ga0210017, IMG submission 183966) | Groundwater microbial communities from aquifer - Crystal Geyser CG08_land_8/20/14_0.20 (SPAdes) (version 2) | ecosystem: Environmental > Aquatic > Deep subsurface > Groundwater | place... | reverse complement strand
TAATATTCGGGCGCAAGACTTGATTAAAAGAGATGAAGTGCCGCCGGATCAAAATTTAATTAAAAATTTTTTGCAGGATAAAATTATTTTGGTTACTGGTGCAGCTGGGTCTATTGGTTCTGAATTAATTAACCAAATCAAGCAATTCTCACCAAGAAAACTTATTGCTTTGGACCAAGACGAAACAGGTTTGTTTAATTTAGATCATAATTGCTCGGTTATCGCCAGTGTCCGCGATTTTGAAAAATTAGAAAGAGTTTTTCAAAAATTTAGTCCGGAAATTATTTTTCATGCGGCTGCTTATAAGCATGTGCCTTTGTGCGAAGCCAATCCTGATGAAGCTCATAAGACCAATATTTTGGGCACGAAAAATTTAGTTGAACTGGCTAAAAAATATAATGTCCAAAAATTTGTTTTAGTTTCTACTGATAAAGCAGTCAACCCGAGTTCTGTGATGGGTAAAACCAAGAGAGAGGCAGAAAAAATCGTGATTGCGCAGGGCTTTTGCGCGGTTCGTTTTGGCAATGTTTTGGGAAGCAGGGGAAGCGTTGTGCCAATCTTTAGAAAACAGATAGAAGGGGGCGGACCAATTACTATAACCCACCCGGAAATGACCCGTTATTTTATGACTACTGACGAAGCAGTCAGCTTAATTATTCAGGCCGGCGCTTTAAGTCAGGGCAAAGAGATTTTTGTTTTAGATATGGGCGAGCCAATTAAAATTATTGATTTGGCTAAAAAAATGATTGAAATGGCTGGGTTAAAGTCTGAAAAAGATATTAAAATTGTTTATACCGGCATTCGGCCGGGCGAAAAACTTCATGAGGATATTTTTTCTGATAAAGAAAATATGCTCAAAACCAAGCATAGAAAGATTTTTATATTAAAAGATTTTTAATGCCATCTTCTAATTTTATCTTTGGTTCCCAGCCAAGCATCTGCTTGGCTTTTTTAATATCCAAACAGCTTCTTTGCACTTCGCCTGGTACTGCTTTAATATGCTTTGCTTTTATTTTTGGGGCAATTAATTTTAATAATTGATTCACCGAAGTCTCTTTTCCTGTGCCAATATTAAATTCTCCAGTGATATTTTTTTCTAATGCTTTGATATTCGCCGCAACAACATCAGCCACATAAATATAATCTCGGGTTTGTTCGCCATTGCCAAAAATAATAGGGGACTGGTTATTTTTAATTTTATTAATAAAAATTGCGACAACGCCGGCTTCGCCTAATGGGTCTTGTCGCGGGCCATAGACATTGGCATAGCGCAGAGAAATATAATTAATATTCAGCGCTTTTAAGTATTTTTCTATGGCTAGTTTTGAAATGCCGTAGGGCGAGAGGGGATTGGGGACTTCTGTTTCTGGTGTTGGGATATTTTTTGTCTCGCCGTAAATCGCTCCGCCCGAAGAAGAGAAGATAAACTTTTTAATATTTTTGCAGTATTTTAAGATATTTAAAGAGCCAAGAATATTTGTTCTGGCGTCTTCAATTGGGTCTTCTAAAGATTTGCGGACATTTTTTTGAGCGGCAAGATGAAAAACTATTTCTGGTTTTTCTTTTTTAAAAATATCAGCTATTTTTAGCGATAAGATATCTGTTTTATAAAAACGGGCTTTTGGGTTCCCGCCTTTGCCAAGGCTTCGGCGGGCAAGCATATTCTCTTTTTTGCCTTCGGATAAATTGTCTAAAATAGCAACAGAATGTCTGCGTTTAATTAGTTCATCAACCAGATGAGAGCCAATAAAGCCAGCGCCGCCAGTAACTAAAATTTTCATTGACTTATTAAAATTAATAATTTAGTATTAAGTTATCATGGATAATGTCCAAAATCAATATGACGAAATTAATTTAGCTGATTATGTCAGAGTAATTTTCAAGCGCTGGAAATTGATTTTTTTAATTTTTGTTATGGCAGTTATCAGCGCTTTTGTTTTTTCTATTTTAAGTCCTAAAATTTATAAAATTGATAACTCTTTAGAAATTGGCAGGATTGGCGATGCTTTAATTGAGTCCCCTGGGCGATTAGTCGAGAAAATAAATAATCAGGTTTATAATGGCAAATACGAGATTGGCGTTCAAGCTGATAATCCAGTTAATACGCAGTTAGTTCGGCTGAAAATTGAATCAGCGGATTTTGAAGAAGCAAAAAGTGCTTTAGAAGAAGTAAGCAATTTAATTATAGCTGAACATCAAGAAAAACTTGAAATTCGAAAAGAGTTGATTCGAAAAGATATTGAGCAAGTAGAAAGTAAGATAAGATTAGTTGATGGCAATATTCAAAAGACAAAAAATAAAATAAACCCAATTGAAAGCGATATGAAAAGAATTGAAAACAAAATCCAATCCGTCAAAGAAGAACAAAAGGCCTTGGAAGATAAAGTCGTCGCTTTGGAACAAGTTTTAGTCTACGAGCAGGACCCAGGCACACAATTCGCTTTGTTTGACGCTAAAGAAAAATTAGAAAATAAAAAGCAGGAAATTGAAAATCTTTATTTGAGCATTAATTCTTTGCAGAGGGCGATTCAAGATATAAATATTGAAATGGCTAATTTAGATGTCCACAAAGATGATTTGGAATTAGAAATCAATAAATTTAATAAATCTTTGCAAGAGATTGAACCAACAAAAGTTATCAAACAACCGACTGTTTCAAAAGAGCCGATTAAGCCGCGGCCTTTATTAAATACAGCCATTGCCGCTGTCTTAGGACTTTTTATCGGAGTGTTTTTGGCTTTTGCGAGAGAATGGCATCAAAAGTTTCAACTTTAGAGCAAATTAAGACAATCCTTAACTTTAAAACCAAGAGTGATATTATTTGAGTAATTGTGTAAAAAGCACATTGAAAACTTAATAATAATGTGCTAAACTGGCTGAATAACAATATAACGGCCAGGCTCTTGACCGCGGGATTCAGTGATCACATCTTTTCTATTAGCCAATTCCATATGGACGCAACGTCTTTCATAGGCTAACATTGGTTTTAAAATAATCTCTTTTTTTAAAAGACAAGCCCGGCAAGCTGATTCTTTGGCAATCTGTTTTAAGCTATTTATTTTTTGCTGACGATAATTATTAATATCTAAAGTAAATTCAGGGATAACCTTGTGGCTCTTTATCGCTATTATTTTAATTAAACGCTGTAAAGCACAAATACTTTCACCGTTCTGGCCAATTAAAAGACCATGGTTGCTAGTTTTAATATCAATAAACGCTCCCTGCGTTTCTATTTCACACTCAAAGCCCATTTTATTTATTAGTTCTTTGACAAGATTTGTCATAAATATATTGCTGTAAAATGGCTAAAAGCGTGATTGTTGTCCAATATAAAGGCAGACCAGCTGGCAAGCTTAAACCAATAAACACGGTAATCAAGGGCATAAAATAGAGAAATTTAGAATTCTGCTGGCCAGCGCTAGGCATTGTTCTGCTTTGCCAAAATTGCGTTATGCCGGCCAAAACAGACAAAAAAATACTGCGCTGACTCAAATCAATTAAGCTTAAAAACATCGGGTTGATAAGCTGGCTGTTTTTTGAAAGATCAATAAAAACCTTAAACAAAGCAATCAAAATCGGCAGCTGGATTAGAATCGGCAGAAAGCTGGAAAATGGATTTATCTTATGCTCTTTGTAGAGTTTCATCATGATTTCACCCTGCTTGATTTTATCATGCGAATATTGTTTCTGCATTTCTTTGATCTTTGGCTGAAGCAGGGCTAATTCTTTTTGTGATTTTAATGCTTTTTGATTAAGAGGATATAGAATTAATCTGATAATTATTGTCAAAATAACAATGGCAATGCCAAAATCCGGAATATAATGATAAAACCAAAGCAGGGCTTTAAATAATGGCTGGTATAAAATTAAATTAAATATTTCACCGAGCATAAAATTGCTTTTTTAATTTCCTGGAAACTCTTCCCGACAATCTCTTTGTTTGTAATCACAACTATATCATAACCTTGCTTAACATCAAGCTGTCTCAATACCTCGCGGATGCGGCGCTTGATTTTGTTGCGGACAACCGCTTTCTTGGAAACCTTTAAACTGACAATAATCCGGAACTGGTTTTTATTGAGATTATTGGTTTTGTATTTAAGATAAAGAAAACTATTCACAAATTAAACGGTTAGCTTCTTCCTGCCTTTTGCTCTTCGGCGCTTTAAAATACGACATCCTGCTTTTGTTCTTTTGCGAGCTGTAAACCCATGCTCTCTTTTTCTCTTTCTCTTTTTTGGCTGATAAGTTCTTTTCATTTCTTTTTTTAAAAAAAATTATATCTCCTGCATTATTGGCAAAGTAATCGTGAATACAGACCCTTTGTCTTCGCCTTCAGATTCGGCCGTGATTTCTCCGCTATGACCCTGAACAATTCTTTTGGCGATATAGAGGCCCAAACCAGAAGAGTTGACATTCATACCCAAAGAGCCCCGGCCTCTTTGGAACTTCTGGAATAATATTTTTTTATCATCTTGAGTTAAGCCAATACCAGTGTCTTGGACAATAATTTGGACTTTGTTATTTGAGCTTTGACATTTAACAACGACTTTGCCGTTTTTCCTTGTGTACCAAATCGCATTATCAATTACTTTAACAAAAGCTGATTTGAGCCATCTGGCATCAGCCATTATTTGAGGCAGTTTCTGTTCTGGCTTTTGGTATTCAAGCATAACTCCCTTTCTCTGGGCAATGTTTGGGAAGATTTTAACTGCTTCTTGAAGAACTTGCTCTAAGTCAATAAGCTTGAAATCAAAAGATGGGGTCCTGCCTTCAAAAGTATTAGCCTCAAGAATGCCTTCAATGACAATCAATAGTCTATTGGCCGCGCCGTAGGAATCTTTAATCCATTCTTCTTTTTGCTTGCCGGAAATATCGCCTTCGGTTATCATTGAGAGCATGCTTCTGAAGATGGTTGTTGGGGTTCTTAATTGATGAGATACAGTGTTTAAGAATTCAGTTTTCATGGCTAAGAGTTCTTTTAAGCTTTTGGTTTGCTCGTCAACCTTTTCTTGTAAGTTCTCGCTTAAATCCTTAACCTGGTCATAAAGCCTGGCATTTTCTATGGCAATGGAAGTTTGATTAATCAAGATTTCTAAGACTTCTAAATCTTCTCTTGAATAAGCGTCTTCAGAAAGCTTCCTGCCCAAGACAACAATACCTTCTAATTTATCTTTAATCATTAAAGGCAGACAAAGCACTGCCTCAATTCTTTTCATATTGTCTCTTAAATTAAGCAGAGCTTGTTTTGTTGGCTCATCTTGAGCATCTCTCATCATTAGCTTTAATTCTTCATAAACCAATGGTCTTCTGGTTTTCTGGAGATGCTCGGTTAAGAAATTGTCTCTAACCAGAGAAATGCCGTTCTCTTCTTTGAAACCAATAATTTTTTGAATCTTGTATTGGCCAGTTGCTTCATCCCGCAACAGCACCCCGGCTCTTTCCAAACCCATTGTGTTCTTGGTTGTCTCTACTATTGAATTAACTATCTTATCCAAATCAATAGTTGCGACTATCTTATCAGACAACTCTTTAAGAGCTTTTTGATAAGATGTGATTTTGCGGAAGAGGAGTTTGTCAGCGAGTTTTTGAAGAAAAGAGCGAAGGGGAATAAAAAGTAAAATAATTATAGCCATAGCTATTGCTCCGCCAACCATTAAAATTGGATTTGGCCTGTAATTCATCAAATAAGCCATCAGCCAAATTGCAAATATAGTTAATCCGACCACTATAATCAAAGCCAGCAAAAAAACTCCGCTTTTTTTAAGAACCAATCGAATATCCATCAAGCGATAGCGGGTAATGGCGTAAGCCAGACAAATAATCATTGCGAGTGGGGAAAAAGGGCTTAGCCAGAAATAGCTAGAATTATTAAAAACTACTGGTAAAAGAACATCTACAAACAAAACAGGAACAACTGTTAAAGCAAGGCCAAGAAAAAGATACATCAATTGCATTCGCTGAATACCTTTATTGTTTCGGTATTTTTGAACAAAATTAACAAGAGTCCAGACAATAAATATAGCGCAGAGAATACCAAACCAAACATAAACAGGCCCAAGCAAAGTCTCGCATTGATTAAACTGGCAAACAACACCCCATACCCACTGTTTTGTGCCAAATAACAAATAGACAAAAACTAATCCCAGACCAGAATATAAAGTTAATGGCCATTTAGATGTTTTTTCAGGCTTAACAGGAAAAACAAATGAGAAATAAAATAAGCTCCCGATAAGAACGATGACAAAGAAATAGACGATTTTAATCCAAGCTAAGCTCGAGAAAACTAGCGGATGTTCATAAAAATATAAACTAGCAGACCATAAAGCTGTAAACCAGACAAAAACAGCAAAGCTCAATTTGATATGATCTCTCCTGCGGGAAAGCACTAATATTCCTAACAGGAAATGGAGGGATGCAATAACTAAAATTAAAAATTTGATATCCATTAAATTTATTATAGCAAATTATAAAAACCAGCACAAATAAAATAGGCTGGGGACAGACAATTTTGACCTCAGCCTTGTATTTTTCTAGCTCTAATAACCATACCTCCTCCCTGAAAAATTTCTTTTTCAATCTCAATCTTAAAACCAAGATTGATTAAGAAATTGAGAAATTCTTCACGGGTTGGGTATTCAATAATACCATGCTCAACATAGGTATGGAACTTGCGAGCTGTATTTTTCACCCCAGCCGCTTTAATGCAGCGATAGGGATTTGCCAAGAATTCTCTTGGTATGTTCTTTTTAATCATTGCTGGAAAATCCCACCCCTCGAACATAATACTAGCGTAGATATAACCCCCAGGCTTTATTGTTCGATAGGATTCTTCCAGTGCTTGTTCCCAGCTACGATATGGCAAATAATAGAGAGTTATGCTATAGATTTGAGCATCAAAACTATCATCCGGCCAAGGATATGGCTTGCTCAAATCCACTCGATCAAATACAAATACATCCAAGCTGGCATTAACTATCTTATTGGCTGTCTTTTTCGCTTCATACAACATTTTTCTCGACCAATCCACTGCTACTATTTCTTTCGGCCAAATCTTCTTTAAAATCAAGAAAAACATTGCGCCTATACCGCAACCACCGTCTAAAACAATAGCGCCAGGTTGAAGAACCAGTAACCCCTCCATTACTTCCCAGTATTCTTTGAAAAGCCGCAACTTAACTACATGCTTATAACCAGCTTCAGCATACGCATCCCACAGATGCGGCAAATCATCTGCACCCCATGTGCCCCATTTCTGCTCCTTGGCCTTGATTTTAGGCATAATCGAATCGGAGATAGAACTTTCCCAAACAATAGGTTTCATTCAGTATCCCTCCTATTTAAGATTTTTATTCTATTTTCAAGTTACTTACCCCCACCCTACCACAAAGCATTAAATTTGTAAAGGGTTTTAAGAAAAAAGAGCGGATTGAGTTATCATCAACCCGCTCCCTGGTATTTAGAATGCTTCAACTAGAAACGGAAGCAAGTCGTCTTTGGGGATTTCTTTTTGAGAATAATAATCGACTAAACCTATTCTTATGTCCATAATAAAGCATTGATTTTGAATACTATAATCAATTATTACCTCTAAGTCCCTCTGCAGAGAACGCGCGCAAGCTATCCCCAGCTTTTCTTCTATGTTCTCGCCCAAGACATGTTTTAAGTTTATTAGAAGATTTCCGGGTAAGGATTTTGGCGGAAAAGCTTCATCTGCAATCAAATCCAGTGTTTCTATCTTGTTTTCTTGCGCATAAAAGAATAAAACAGGCCTTAATCCAAATTCGGAACAATCTGTGTAAAAACCCACCTCGACACCCCTTCTTAAACTCCATGGACAAATAAACTCTATTTTATTTAGTGCCGATGGATACGCCGGACATCTATCAAAATCTGCTGTGTCAACAATAACCATCTCTTCAGAATTCATCTTCTTCCCTCCTCTATAATATAACAATCTTACTACTTGTTGCCTGTATTAGGACATATTGTGACGACAATGTCAAGCTTCTTTAGCAATCTTGTTGATCTTGTTGTATACAAGAGTATCGTATCCCTTAACAACCCTTGCTTTTTTGTTGATTCCTAAATCTAGCAAAAACTGGAAAAGTTCATCTTGAACTTTTATGCCATCTTTTTCTTTTGACATTTTTTCAACCTCAATGAATTTACCCAACCCACCTACTTCGTCTAAGCAGATATTGTATTCTCCGAAACTGCACCTTCTTCTTTTCTTATTAACCCTTACAACTTCGCGATAGCCAAGGTGGTTTAATATGTCTTGCATTTCTTTTGGGTTATCAACAATCACCTCTTTTTCAATGCAATCTAGCTCGTTTTTTTGGCGTTGTTTCAGAGTAAAACTAATTTTGCCATTCTCTTCTCTGATTCTTAAAACATTAGTGCCCACTTTGACACCTGAAAAGCCAAGATCATCACCCAAGAAGATTATGTCTTTTTGGATAATTGGTTCGGATATCTTGCAGCCAATCCTTTTTAACTCATTGATTACAGAATTGAAATTCCTAATTTTTGCTTTTATTTCAATTTCTTTCATGTTTCATTGATTCTTTGGAATAGCTTTGAACACCACTTTGATACTGGGCATGTCTTACACTTCGGCTGAGTCATTGTGCAAAAATGTCTTCCTACGTACCACAGTGGCGTTCCCAGTAAAGCGGGAAAGTTAGGATGCACTTCCCTAAATGCCGAGTTGAGCTCAGCGGTTCCTTCTTTTGTGGATGTGTTGAAATAACCACTTCTTAAAAGAACGCGTTGAACATGAGAATCCAGCGCAACATCTAGAAGGTGTACATCGTCAAATTTTACCCTAAACTCACGCGCAAGCAATAATATGGCTAAATTAGCTTTCTTTTCTCCTATGCCGCATAACTTAAGAAAGTTTTTCTTTGCTGAAATAATTGACTTATTCTCATGCCAAATCAAATCTGCTTTACTTCGAAATTTATCTCTAATTATTCGGGAACTTTCAATGATGTGTTTTGCGGTGTTTTTGGGGAACCGGTGTAAAGATTTCTTCTGGGCTATAACAGAGGTAAGTTGATTGATTTCCATATCTGCAACTCTTTTGACGTCTAGGTGGCCTAATCTTTGTTTTAGTTTGTGGGGACTCGTCCACGCAATATTTGATTTGATACCATGATCAAATATTAAACCCAAAATAAAAGCATAGGAATTGTTAAATATCAGCAAATTAGCTTCATCGCTTCTTGAAAATCCCCTTTCCCAAATAGGGAGGTTCTTTGTCTTCGAGCTATGAGAAAACTGCACTAGTGATAAAATATACTTTTCACGCATATATTTTTTGAAAGGGGCAACAGTATAATCATACCATTGCCCACAAATAATTCATAACAAATTCTCCTTTACTTCTTTCGAGGTTATAGACCAATTCCTTGGATTTGCATACTTTGGCATCCCAACTTCCCGCATAGAAACAAAGGTAACCCTAGGAGATAAACCGTAACGCTCTTTTGTATTCTGAAGCGCGACACCAGAATGATATACTGCCCATATTTGTGAAGCAACGCTTTTGAGCTTTTCTATACTACCTTGATAATCTTCTTGCGCATTGTTGTGGACCTTATAGATAAACTCTGGCATAAGGTGCTGAGGGGAGATTGGTACTTTCCCATGAAGATAAGCATACGCCCTTACCCAATCTATGTACTTAAAGTCCTCATTTCTAATATCTATAAATACAATTGGCCTAAGGGTATATTTGACCTCGTCAAGGAAGCCTGATATTTCACTGAATTGATTATTTTCAAGACTTGTGCGAATCATGGGCTCATCAATGCTTAACACCCGCCCTTTGTATGAGGCGTGGTCATGATAATTAAGGCTTTTCACGGTTTCAGATATTGAAAACACTCTTATTCCCGGAGTCTTAACTCGAACCCACAAGAGCACTTCAACTAAAATGCCTTCGGATAATTGCTGTAAGGCAATGTTTTCTGATTCCGCAAACAACCAAAGCTCGTCTGCAGCCATAACTAACGACAAACAATCTTTCATCACTTCGAACTTTTTTCCATCATGAGACGTTGTTGATAGGTAATAGCCAAGGGCATATTCGGGATTGATTGGAACATAACCATTGATTATGGCTATGTTCCGCATACAATCAATAAATACCATATCGTCTCCATCGAACGCAGTATAGACTGCAAGTTTCTGCATGTTACTAACCCCCTATTGTTCAATTTTGATGTACAAATTAAATTATACTAGCAAATACTAGTATTATTAAGCTACAACATATACCTCAATTTTGTCAAGAATTTTTAGAAAAAAATTATAATGCTGGCCTAGCTAGTTTTAAATACTTACTGCTTTATGGGTTAAATTTCTAGATATTCCAGAGATATGGTGAATCTTCTTTAAGATTTTTATTCTATTTTCAAGTTACTTACTTCCACCTTACCACAAAGAATTAAATTTGTAAAGGGTTTAAAGAAAAAGAGCGGAATCTAATTTAATAAATTAAAATCAAGATGTGATTTTGGTCTCTATGTATAAATTATGTTTTGATGATTTATTCAATATTAATCTTTTCTCGTTTCTTGCCTTGCTCCCATTTTTGATAAATTTCACCCATTCGCTCTTCGTCTTCGCCAGAAAAGATGTCTTTTGTTTCGAACTCCTGCAGCATATTCAACATTTCTTCATTCAAGACTGGGTATTGGGTATACTCAATAGTCTTATTATCAAGCCATCTCGGGTCAAGACGACCTACTCGGAGACTTGCTAATTCTTTATTGATTCTAGTATTTAGATTATAGACAAACAAAGTAATCTTTTCTTTTTCAATAATATTGTCAAGGCTACTAAGAAAATCAAATGTTGCCGGGTGATCACTGTAAACAAGCATTTCTGTATTTGGATTAAAAGCAAATTCTTCTGATATCATCAAATCAGTCAAATCATAATCAGTAACTTGCCAATTTGAAATATTGAGCGCGGATAAGCTCTCTAAGCCGGGGCCTAAAGTTGCTCCGCTAAACCAAAATAATTGTCCACCAGAAGACCAATTCTCTAAACGCATTTCTAAGTCGCTTTTATACTCAAAAATAATTTGTTTGGTTTTAAGATCCATTATCTCTAAATCATTTAATTCAAGGTTCAAAGCAATATATTTTTCTTGAGGGTCAACTCTAAAATCGATACCTTTGTCTCTTAAAAGAAATTCTCCTTTTTTGAAATTATTGCCGTAGCGCCAAAGCTCGCGGTAATAATTTTTGCTATCATCCATATTAAACTCTCTAACCACATAATAATGATTATTATGTTTTTCAACTGAGTGATAATGATCAAATTCAATATCATTTGGCCAGGCATTAAAATTAAGCTGAATAGAGAATTTATGATAAATAACAAAGATAATAAAAAGCCCGATAACAAAAACACTGACATAAATATGCCACCTTGATTTTAGTATTTTAAGGCTCATTGTAATTAATACTATAATAATTTTAATAATAAATAAAGAAGCGCACTGACTTGGTTTAAATCAATGCGCTTTTGTTTTAGGAAGCCTTTTTTGTTTATTATTTGAGAGCCGCCCAAGTAGTAGCTATATTAGCTTGCCTTGATGGAGCCGCAGCGGTTTTTTTGTAAACAATCATTCTATCAATCGTATTGTTGTATTTATCAAGGGTAATATTTGTCCTTTGAGCGTCACTCGGATCAAGAATGTAATATTTACCAGCGTAACGGTAAAGAACAACAACAAAGTGATACCCGCCAGGAGTAACGAGACTTTTAACCCTCACAATAACAGATTTATAGTTGTCCAAATATGGATTGATAGCAGAAAGAGTTGCGTCCCGCGCTGTTTCAAGCGTCACTTTGCTTGAATAATTCGCTGCAATTGGCCAAAATGTATCACAGCAACCACTATAGCCCTTATTTGCCGTAAGCCATGCGTTTAAAGTGCCTGGATTAACATTAGATTGAGGGTCATAATATTTAAGCATCATTGCCGCTGAACTCACGGCACAGCCAGCATCATTAATATACCTAGAACAACACCCCAATATTTTAGATTTCCATTCGGCGTTATGCTGGCTAAAAAACGGCACATTTGGGCAATATTGAGCTTGGGCTCCTGATACGAAACAAACAACTAGGGCTAATATTAAGCTTCCGATAATGAAAGCTTTTGCTTTCAAGGTTTTTTCACCTCCAATTTTTCAATGTTCTGATTATTTTCACCCTACCACAAAGAATTAAATTTGTAAAGGGTTTTAAGAAAAAGAGCGGATTAGTTATTTAATCCGCCCCTGATAAAATTTACTTTTTAGAATTCTTTTAACTCGCGAATTTCGCCTGGCTGCAGGTCAAACCTGTTATTGTTGTTAAAAACAGCAACTGGTTCATAGCCCACAACCTCAAGTCCTCCATTGGTTAAATAAACTCCTGATTTTTCCGGAATAGCAATAATTTTTGTCTTAAGATTTTTAGAAAATTCTTGAAGGCTCTTTTTGCTGTCATAGTGACAGTAAATCGAGAAACCATCAACCAAACCCAACCCTTTGGATTCTGGAGCAGTCAATATTGTTCGCCCTAAGATTATTGCCCCAGCGCTGCCTCCGTAAACAGGCATGCCCCTGCTGCAAATTTCTCTCAACTTCTGATCAAAACCAGCATTATGTATTTCAGAGAGCAACTTAACAGTATTCCCGCCGCCTATATACAGTCCACTAACAAGCGATATGTCTGCGGAGGCCGCCTTTTTAAGGTCCGACCACATTTCAATCCTTGCCACCCCTAAAGGATAAAATACATCTTTCAGCCAGCTTAAACATTCGCTATAAGGCTTATTCTGCATAGCATTCGGAATGTAAACAAGAGGCTTTTCTTTGTCTAAGAGATTGGTAAATCGCTCGTCTATTTTAATAGAATCAGACTTGCCGCCGCCTCCAGCTAAAAATAATTGTTTTTTATCTTTCTTGTTGTCCATGATTTTTGTCTCCCAGCAAGCAACGCAACTGAGCTAAATCAATAATCTTGTCTTTTAGCAATGAAATTAAAAAATCTTCTTGAGATTGCCTGTAATCTTCATCTATTTTTAGTAACTTATTTAAATGAAGATTTATACTCCTGTCGATTTCTCTTCTAACAAATCCTATGGCAGACTGTAGAGATCTGGTTGGTTTTATAAAATCTGACCATTGCTTATAATAAAATTCGACTAATTCGCTAATCGGAATTTTATGAAAAGGATTGGCGATTTTGTTTGCTAGAAGCCGAAATTTATAACCATGATTTTTGTGCCCGGGTATAACTCCTGCTCCGCTCATCAGCGTCAAGGTTCGGAGCGTATCTATAAGGATTATATCTTTGGTAATAGCATATGTCAAAGGACCGATAGCATCAAAATATGAAGCTGTTTTATTTCTGGCCCACAAAAATCTTTCCAGGCCAATGCTGATATCGCTCATTGTAGCGAATTGATTATTGTTCAGTTCAATGCCAGAGAAATAATTAGCTATCCCTATTTCTAGGCCGCCATAGTTTATTTTCAGCATTTCTGAAAAAATATTTTTTCCATTCCAATCGTTCTCGCTGGAGGAATATCTAAGGCAGAGATTCCCAACATAAAACTCCTGTGAAGAGAAAAAATCCAGCCAATAATCTAAGGCAGTGAAATGCTGTTTGGCGTCTGTATTCCATTGTTCTGTAGCCGCGTTCAGAAATGCAGTAGAGAAACCTTCGACTTCACCAACTAACCCTTCGCCCTGCAGTCTAATCACTGGCTGTATGACAAAACAGATTTCCTCTGTAGGCTTGTCTGTCTTACCGTAAATCAAATCATCAAACACCTGCCCCGCCGCACTTACAAAGAGAGTTCTCTCATTGGTGCGCACTATTCCAAGAGGAATTGCTATATTATACCCGGATTTTTCAAAATGGCTTAAAAAATTTTCCTGGCACGGTTGCAGAGTCAAAAAATCTCTAGGAGCTGGGATATCTAGAAAATTATAGCCGCCACTACACTCATAAGAACCGCAGTTATCAAAATCTTTTTTGGCAAAATACGATTTTGAACATTTTGGACATTCTCTAATCTTCCAGGCGCGACTTAACAGATAATCATCCCGCTCTTTGATAAAATCTAAATGCGAATACATGCTGGCAACCCCCTTTATGTAGTTGCTAATAAGTTATTATAGATCCTTTTAAGAATTCTTCTGTAATTTTAGGAATTTTTTGAAATTCCTGCCTAACAAGTTCCTTAATCAAGCCTTCATCGTTAAAACCTGTTATAACAAAGGTCTTCCACGGCTGAAGCAAATCTCCGCCGTTTTGAGATACTATTTCAACAACACAGGGTTTTTGTGTTTCCGAACATACTCTATCTGCTATTTTTCTTGATGCTACTGCATATATAAACCCTGAATAATATCGAGGGTTTTTCCCACATGTTCCTTCAATGCTCATAGGTCTGTTAGCTGTAATTAGACCGTTTGGCCTATTACCGCGGCCTACTACTCCTATATCTCCCGACAAAGAAGCTCCTGTTACTGTCAAGTACACATTGCATTTTTCATAGTCATCTTTTGTGTTAACAGATAGATTGATGTTTGCTGGGCTAAAATACTGTGATAACATATTCATCACCTCTTGAGAAGCAATTTCTAAATTGCTTTGATATTCTTCAAGGGAATGGACATATTTTGCAATCTGCGGAATACAAATAGTCATATCTACTGCTTCCTTGTGCTTAACGGCCATGATTTTTATATCGCTTCCCAGCCAGAGATATTTTTCCTTCAGCGACTTAGAGTTTAAATATCTTTCAGTTTCCAGCACAGCATTTTCAAGCCTTGACAAAGGCGCATATCCAATACAGTACGAGGTGTCATTCGCGACTAATTCTTCATACCCTCTTACTGCGCCCTTGTCAACCGGATTGAACATATTTTTTATTGCGCCCCTGCTTTCTCTGATAGTGCCTGGGCCTGCTGAACTAGTCAAAAAATTATTAATCTTCAAATCGGCGTCAAGATCGAATAAAGAAAAGTTTTCTGCAAAATAACTTTTGACTGTTTCTTGCACAATCTCGTCAGTAGGAATTTGTCTGTCAAGATAGCTTCTAGAAATTCGTCCTGCTATATTCACTAATACCGGTTCAAGAAATTCTCCATGCCCCCATGTGACATCTGTTTTACCTCCGATTATCATGACTTTATCAAATTGATGATGCAGAATCATACCATCGCAGTTTTCAACCGTATACCTGGCGTAATTTTGAGAAAGCTTAACAGCAAGAGCATCGCAGATTGTATCGGGATGCCCCAAACCTTTTCTTTCAATTATTTCATGATCAGGATTTTGCTCAATTTCTTTCTGAACAATGATGATTTGTCCTTTTCGCGCCCCTTCGGGGCCTATATATACTCCCATTTTTTCACCTCATATGTCTTTCCATCAACTTATTTAAGAGGTAGTCTGTGTAATTGCAGTAATTACAGTGGACTCCTTTCGTTCTGATAGCCAATCTTAATTCTTGACTTGTTTCCCATACTTCTGCGATATTTTTCTTCTTGATATTGCCAAGTTTATATCCATTAGTTTCTCCAGGCTGAGAAGCTAAACAGCAAGAATAAACATCGCCGTAGGGATTCAAAGAAATCTTAAAATACGGAGTAAAACATCTTAATTCATTCATTTCCATAGATGTCTGCCTTCGGATATTGAGGCGGGAATCTTGGATAAGCTCAAGTTTATCCAGAAGCTCTTCTAGTTTCTGCTTAGATATTTTGTGAATACTGTATATATCGTGCTTAATAATTATTTCATCTATGCCTAACTGCAACATTCTTTCGCAGAAATCTACTGCTTCCTGATAATTTTCTTTATTCACTAAGAAGGTTGTGCCTATTTTCAATTCGAGACCATTTTCTTTTTTAACATCAATTACTCTCTGAATATTGTCTAGAGCTTTATAGAAAAGATCTCGAGGCACTCCGTGAATCCTTGAATATGTATCCGCTTCTACAGCATCAAGGCTAAACCTAATTTCTTTTGCACTCTTCAACTCTTCTATTAAGTCGTTTTCTAGAAAAGTGCCGTTTGTAACTAAACGCGTGCTTAACGCTCTTTTATGGGCCTCTTTTAATATGCAGGTGAGACGATTATCCATAGTTGGCTCGCCTCCACCGGAAACGGATAAATCAATAATCTTCAATGCCTGCATTTCTTCAAACAAAGACTGATAATGCTCTAAACCAAGAACTTCTTTCTTTTTAGAGGGCTCGTATCTATGGTTTCTGCGGAAACAATAGATACATTTGTGATTACAAATATCCGTAGGGTGAATCTCAATAATCTGTGGATAAGGGTCGTCACCTTCGGTTAATTCCTGAATCAGCCGTTCAACTCTCTCAAACTGCTTAATTTCGTGATCCATTCCATCCTCCTTTCTAAATATTCAGACGCTAAAATATTTTTTCAATGAACAAATTATAAAATGCTAGCAAATACTAGCATTTTTACGCTATCACGCGCAAATCTATATGTCAAGAAAAATTTGGAGGGTATTCCCGCGCTATTCACATTTCATCAACAGCTTGGACACAAAATTACAATTTGCTTATTCTCGAAGAGAATGTTAAAATAATGACAATGGGCAATAAAGAGCTTTGGCAAACAATTTTGGGCGAGCTAGAACTGCAGGTTTCAAGCGCTAATTTTGTTACCTGGTTCAAAGATACAGCCATAAAAGAACAATGTGAAAAAGAAATGCTGATTTCTGTACCCAATGGTTTTACTAAAGAATGGCTTGAAAATAAATATCACAAACTTATCCTCAATGTTATCCAAAAGTTTTACCCAAATATCAGAGATGTAAAATACTCTATTGGCCGGCCCAAAACCCTTATCCAAGAAAATGAAAAAATAGAAGCTATTCAAAGCGCGCAATCATCTGGTTCTCCAAATTTCAATCTTAATCACCGCTATACTTTTGATAATTTCATAGTTGGACATTTCAATGAAATAGCTCATGCGGCCAGCTTAGCGGTTTGTAAGAGTCTGAGTAGAAATTATAATCCTCTTTTTATTTATGGCGGAGTTGGTTTGGGCAAAACACATCTTTTACAGGCAATTGGTAATGAGTTGTCCAGGCAGAATCCAAAGAAAAAAATTCGCTATATTCCGGCTGAAAAATTTACCAATGAACTAGTTGACTCAATCCAGCACAAACAAACAAGAAACTTCAAAGAATTTTACCGCCAAACAGATCTTTTGTTGGTTGATGATATTCAGTTTATCAGTGGCAAAGAAACAACCCAAGAAGAATTTTTCCACACATTTAACACTCTTTACAATGACAACAAGCAAATTGTTATTTCGTCTGACAGACCACCTAAAGCAATCCAAACCCTTGAAGACCGCTTGCGTTCGCGCTTTGAGGGTGGCATGATTGCTGATATTGGTATGCCTGACTTTGAAACTCGCTTAGCTATTTTAAGAAAGAAAACAGAGGAAAAAAAGATGAACTTAGACAATAAAGTTCTTGAGTATATCGCCGCCAATATCCAGGACAATATCCGAGAATTAGAAGGCGCCCTTAATTGTGTTTCAGCTTATTCTCAAATCCACAATACATCGCTTAAGCCCAGCGAAGCTGTAAAAATGCTAAATTCTATTATTTCAAAACCGCGCTTAAGAATTGTCACAACCAAACAAATAATAAAAAAAGTAGCCGAGTTCTACGATATTCACATAAAAGACTTATTAAAAAGAAGCCGGCGAAGAGAGATTGTCAAACCGCGCCAAATAGCTATGTATTTAATGCGCAACGAGTTAAACACTTCTTATCCAAGTATTGGTCAAGAATTAGGACAAAGAGATCATACCACAGCTATTCATGCTTATGAAAAAATAAAAAAAGAAATCTTAAAAAACGAACAATTTGAACAAGAAATTAATTTAATTAAAGAAAAGTTATACACAAATTAACAGGGCCTACTACTAATACTACTATAATTATTAATTAAAAATTTTATGAAACTATCTTGCACTCAAATAAATTTTAACAAAGGACTAAGTATTACCGAAAAAGCGGTTTCAAAAATAAGCACCCTGCCTATCTTGGGTAATATTCTTTTGGAAACCGATAAGGGTAGATTAAAATTATCAGCCACTGATTTAGAGGTGGGTATTGTTTGCTGGTTAGGCGCTCAAGTTCAAACTCAGGGTAGTATAACTGTGCCAGCCCGACTCTTAAGTGGCTTTGTTAATTCTCTGCCTAATAAGAAAATTGATATTATTAGCCGCGGGCCTAATCTCAATCTTAAATGCGAATCGTTTAAGGCAAGTATTAAGGGTTTAAGTGCTAAAGATTTTCCTCTTATTCCGAAAATAAAAGAGAAACCATTAGTTAGCTTACCTATTCCCTTGTTATGCCGCGCTTTTAGCCAGGTTGCTTCAGCAGTAGCTGTTTCGCAAACTCGGCCAGAGATATCGGGCGTATTAATCTGTTTTGATGGTCAAGAAGTCAGGATTGCCGCAACTGACAGTTATCGCTTGGCTGAAAAGAAGATCCAGAATAAAAACAAAATCGATCAGTTGGTTTCAATTATCGTACCAAGCCGCACTATTTATGAATTAGTTAGAATTTTCAGCGAACAAGAAGGAGATGTAGATATTGTTTTGGGCGACAATCAGGTTCTTTTTCAGCTTGGTAGTACTCATCTTATCTCGCGCTTAATTGATGGCCAATATCCTGATTATGAGCAGATTATTCCAAAAAAATCAAAAACACAAGCTCTAGTGGCGACAAGCGAATTACTTAACGCGGTTAAATCTGCTTCGCTTTTTGCCAGCAGAACAGACGAGATCAGATTGTCCTTTAAAAAATCCAACAATAACGCGTTTTTAGAGATTAGAGCAGAGTCTAGCGAGAAAGGCAGTAATCTGTCGCGAGTTAAAATTAAACTTAATGGCCTGCCTAATGAAATTACTTTTAATTACCGTTATTTGCTAGACGGTTTGCATAACATTTTAACTGATTTTGTTGATTTGAATATTAATGACGATAAAGCTCCGGCTTTGTTAAAACCATTTATTGAACCCGGCAAAAGACCAAAAGACAAAGATTATCTTTATTTGATTATGCCGATTAAGAGTTAGAAAAGTTATTTTAATCTCTTTTTTAATTCGGGTATAATTTTATTAATTAAAACAACTTCTTGAACGCCGGTCGACATATCGCGCAAAATAACTGATTCTTCAAGCGCTTCTTTCTGTCCGACAATCAAAGTAAAATCCACTTCCAGTCTAGAAGCAATTCTAAGCTGAGTTTTCAGGCTGTCGTGACTAAAAGATTCAGCGGTTTTGATTCCTTCTTGCTGGAGGCTGGCAAAAAGCTTAATTGCTTTGCGCTTACTCAGTGTTCCTAGCTGCGCTAAAAAAATTCTTGGTTTTTTTTGTTCGATTATTTTGATTTTCTGCTTTTCTATTTCCATAATCATTCGTTCGACACCCAAGGCAACGCCAACTGCCGGTGTTTCTTTGCCACCTAGAATTTCGATTAAACTATCATAACGGCCGCCGCCGCCAAAAGAAGGTTCCGGCCTGCACGCATCGCTACGCGAAGCGTTGCAGGCGGGATAAAACTCAAAAACTGTTTTAGTGTAGTAATCAAGACCTCGGACTAATCGATAATTAAGTTCATAAGGCAAATTGAGCTCGTCTAAATATTCTAAAACGCCCTTAAAATGATCATGGCATTCCGAACAAAGATTATCTACGCTTTGCGGCGCATCAGCCATTAGGCGGCGGCAGACCGCTTCTTTGCAGTCTAGTAGCCGCAACGGATTCTTGTTTAAACGCATTTTGCAGTCAATACAAAGCTGTCTCATCTTGTTTTTATAATATTGAACCAATAATTTGATATAACCCGGCCGGCACTTGGAACAGCCAATGTTGTTAATTTGAATATTTAAATCTTTGCTTAGACCAAGTTTTTCAAAGATTTTCCAGCTTAATTGGATAATTTGCGCGTCAATTATCGGGTCTTTTGAACCAATGGCTTCAATGCTGAATTGATTAAACTGGCGCAAGCGGCCGGCTTGAGGTCTGTCGTAGCGAAAAACCGGGCCAAAACTATAAAGCTTAACTGGTTGAGGCAAGGAGTTCATGCCGTGTTCAAGATAAGCGCGGCAGATGTTTGGCGTAAATTCGGGCCGCAGACTTAATTGATCCCCACCCTTGGTTCTTAGGCTGAACATTTCTTTTTGGACAATATCAGTTGTTTGGCCAGTGCCCTTGGCGAATAACTGGGTTTCTTCCAAAATCGGCGTATCAATTTTTTTAAAGCCATAGCTTTGAATGAGCGGCTCCGCGATATTTGAAACAAATTGCCAATATTTTTGCTCTTCAGGCAAAATATCTTTCATGCCTTTCGGCGACTGGAATTTAATTTTTGATTGCTTAGTAATAGCTTGGGGCATTGAATTTGTCTATTTTGCTTAATGGTAGGAGCCGCAGCCAAACGCGGCCGATAATTAAAGATTTATCTAAAATTCCCCAAGAGCGCGAATCTGAAGACGCATCGCGATTGTCGCCCAAAACAAAATATTCATCTTCCTGCAAATTAATATTAATACTGCCCGATGTGTTTTCTATTAAATAAGTCTCGTTTAAAATCAAATCATTAATATAAATTTTATTGTCTTTTATCTCGATTTTTTCTCCTGGCAGACCAATAATTCTTTTAATATAAAAAGATGAGTTGTGCTTAAAAACAACAATGTCGCCCCTTTGATATGTTGCAAAACGAGGAGTGAATTCATCAACAATTAAATAGTCATTGGCATAGAAACTGGGCTCCATTGAAGCGCCTTGAACCTTAAATGGCTGAACAAGAAAATAGCGGATAGCAAAAGCCAAGACGACTGAAATGATCAAGGCTTTTATAAATTCTTTCCAAAAATTAGATTTCATAGTATTATGATTATTATAATAGCATAATTAGAAAATAAATCTAGTATTCACAATCCTGTCCTGAGTTTAGGAGGGGTACTCAAGGACAGGATAATAAATACTAAAGAATTAACTTAATATAAATTTTGAAAAATGTCAAGTATTCGACGCATAACAAAGCAAAACAAAGAATATCCCAGACTACTCAAAGAGATTTTTAAGCCGCCGGCTCTATATGTCCGCGGCAATTTTAACAAGGCCGATGATTTTGCTTTAGCTGTTGTTGGCACAAGAAAGCCGACTTATTACGGCCAGCAAACAGCAGATAAAATTGTTTATGATTTGGCTCAATCAGGCCTGACGATTATATCTGGATTAGCTTTGGGTGTTGATACTATTGTTCATAAAACCACGCTAAAAGCAGGCGGTCGGACAATTGCTGTTTTAGGAGCCGGGGTTGACGATAAGAGTCTTTATCCTCAAGAAAACAGAAAGTTAGCTCTGAAAATTGAAAAATCAGGAGCTGTTATCAGCGAATATCCGCTAGGCACTTCAGCTAAACCCGGATATTTTCCGCAAAGAAACAGAATTATTTCCGGCCTAGCTCTTGGCACGCTGGTGATTGAAGCTGGTTTTAAAAGCGGCGCTTTAATCACAGCTCATTGCGCCCTGGATCAAAACCGGGAAGTTTTTTGCGTGCCTGGTTCAATTTTTTCAGAAAAATCAGCCGGCGCAAATAATTTAATCAAGCTCGGCGCAAAACTTGTGACCAGCGCTAAAGATATTCTAGAAGAGCTGAATTTAACTCAATCGCTCAAATTGTTTGAAACTAAAAAAATTATTGCCGACAGCCCTGAAGAAGCAAAAATCTTAAAATTTCTTAATCATGAGCCAAAGCATATTGATGAATTACTTAAACAAACCAAACTTGATGCGGCTGTCATTAGCGCTACTCTTTCTTTAATGGAGATTAGAAACAAAATCAAAAACATCGGCGGAGGAAATTATGTTTTGGCGAGATAAAATTGTCAATAATTTGACATAATTTAGATAAAATATTATCATACTAATATGGACAAGACAAAAAAAATTTATCTTTACCCTGTTAAAATAGAAACTCACAAAGAAGGCGGTTTTCATGTTAAATGCCAGAAACTTCAAGGCGCTTGGGCGGACGGGGACACCATTAAAGAAGCAGTTGATAATTTGAAAGATGTGATTAAGCATATTTTAGAATATTAACGGAAGCGAAGGGAAAAGATATTTGAAACAGCCGCTCTTCCAAATAATCAAGCGAAATTGATTAGCGATCTCAATATTGCTATTTATGCCTAGATTTCCAGTTTTAACTTATCAGCAAGTTGCAAAAAAGATAAAAAAAGCTGGTTTTTGTTTTTACAGACAATGCAAGGGCAGTCATGAAATGTGGGCAAGAGACAGCGACGGTAAAGTAGCAGTTATCCCGAAACATTTGGGCAAAACAATTAAACGCAAGGGCAGGTACCCCTAAAATTAGACACAGAGTGTCTTCCGCGGTATCCTGAAAATATATGAAAGGATATCCATC
>Ga0210017_1001211_pt1 | contig 22558 bp, 22 predicted proteins | sample CryGeyCG2014_020_FD_183966 | JGI IMG/M metagenome (GOLD analysis project Ga0210017, IMG submission 183966) | Groundwater microbial communities from aquifer - Crystal Geyser CG08_land_8/20/14_0.20 (SPAdes) (version 2) | ecosystem: Environmental > Aquatic > Deep subsurface > Groundwater | place... | reverse complement strand
AAAAATGCGCTAAAAAAAGATTATTAACTAAAGAAGAGCTCCAAAATTTCAAAAAAATATTAAATAATCTGCCGCCAAGAGTTAAATTAGAAAAAGCATTGAATGAAAAAACCCAAATATTGGAGCCCCGTGGCTGCCAGGATTGTCATAATGGTTATTCCGGCCGGATCGCCGTGCTTGAGCTTGTTGAAATTAATGATGAAATGGAAGAGTTAATCTTGAATTCGCCAACAGAAATTCAAATTAAAACTGCCGCCAAAAAGGCGGGGTTTGTCACTATGCTGCAGGACGCGGTTATAAAAATAATCAACGGCGTCACCACTGTTGAGGAGACGGAAAGAATATTAGGTTCTTTGGACATCAGCGAATAACGAATCCATCACGAATAAGCTAATAAAGTTGATGAGAATGTTTGTTCCTAATAATCTCGAGGCAATAGTCCTTCAAGCAAGCTTGAAGGTATAGGGCCAATTTGTGTAATGGTCCAGTCGGAACCAGGCCACCCAAACAAGGAAAAGTCCCCGAAAAGGCCAAGAAGGTAAATAATAGGCCTTTATTACCTCGAGGTTGTTAAGAACAATCCCTATTAATCCATCTAGATTATACTAAAAAAAGATAACTTTGTCAAATGAATAATATAAACCCAAAATTATCCGCCCCAGGCGGATCCGCCTTTGGCGGAAAACCCGAAGACAGAACCCTTGACCAGGCTTTAAGGCCGCATAGTTGGGATGAGTATATTGGCCAGGAAAAGATTAAAACCAGCTTAAAAATCCTTTTAGAGGCCGCTAAAAAGCGCTCGGAACCGATTGATCACTTACTTTTGTACGGCCCAGCCGGCTTGGGAAAAACCACCTTGGCTTACATTATGGCGCGAGAAATGAACGCCAATATTAGAATTACTTCCGGCCCGGCAATTGAAAAAGTCGGCGATTTGGCCTCTATTTTAACAAATCTCAATAATGGAGACATCCTTTTTATTGACGAAGCTCACCGGCTAAATAAAACCGTTGAAGAAATACTTTATCCGGCAATGGAAAGCCGCATGCTTCATATTATTATAGGAAAAGGCCCTTCGGCAAGGACCCTTCAACTTGATTTACCGCCGTTCTCTTTAATCGCGGCGACCACTCGCGTTGGTTTGTTATCAAATCCGCTTCGTTCCAGATTTGGAGTCACTTTTAGACTGGATTTTTATAATACAGAAGACATTGAAAATATCTTAAAAAGATCAGCTAAACTTATGAATCTTTTTGCCGAACCCGAGGCCTTAAAACAAATCGCTGTTTCATCAAGATATACCCCTCGCGTCGCCAATCGTTTGTTAAAAAGAGTGCGCGATTACGCGGAAGTTGAAGGAGAAGGAATAGTGAATCAAGATATTGCCAAAAAGGCCTTGGCGCTTTTGGAAATTGACCACTTGGGACTTGAATCAACCGACCGGCGTTTAATTGAGGCGATTATCAAAAAATTTAATGGCGGCCCAGTCGGCCTTCAGGCCTTGGCCGCTGCCACATCTGAAGAATTAGACACTATTGAAGATATTTACGAACCATATCTTCTCCAAATTGGGTTTTTACAACGCACGGCCCGCGGCCGCGTCGCCACCAAACTCGCCTACGAACACTTAGGTTTAAAGCCGCCAGCCGAAAATCCGAATTTATTGTAAAAATATGTCTGGGCATTCTAAGTGGTCAACAATTAAACATAAAAAGGCCTTAACCGACGCTAAAAAATCGAAGGTTTTTTCTAAAATCACTTCGCTGATAACTATTTCCGCCAAAAAAGGCGGCGATCCCGATAAAAATCCAAACTTGCGGACAATGATTGAAAAGGCCCGCGAAGTTAATGTCCCAAAAGAAAACATTGAACGCGCCATAAAAAGAGGCACCGGCGAAATTGCCGGCAGCCGGTTTGAAGAACTCACTTATGGCGCCTTCGGACCCGGCGGCTCGGTAATTTTAATAACCGCCATCACTGACAATAAAAACAGGACTCTGGCTGAAATTAAAAAAATATTGCAAGAACATAATGCTAAGTTTGCCGAGTTGAATTCAATCCAATGGATGTTTCATCGTGAAGGAGCCGATTGGACTCCCAATAATCCAATAAAAATAGAGGGCGAGAATATAAAAAAAGAACTAGAAGCGCTTTACGAAGCCTTGGACGAGCAGCAAGATATAAATGAAATTTATGATAATATTAGGGATTGATCCGGGCACAACCCGAATTGGCTACGCGGTAATTGAAAAAAAAGATAGCGACAATCTTAATTTACTGACCTGCGGCTGTCTGGAATCTAAAAATAAAGAACAAAAAGACCGCTTAAAAGAAATTTCCGATTTAATTTTGGATTTAATTTTAAAATATCGTCCGGAAGTCCTGGCAATCGAAAAATTATTCTTTACAAAAAATGCCAAAACGGCTTTAGCCGTCGCTGAAGCTAGAGGAGTTATTATAAATTCAGCGAACTCTTTAAATATTCGCGAATTTACTCCGCTTGAAATTAAAGTCGCAATCACGGGTTATGGCAAAGCGGAAAAAGAACAAGTTAAAAAAATGGCTTGCCGTATTTTAAAACTTGAAAAAATGCCCAAAATAGACGACACAAGCGATGCCCTTGCCATCGCCCTTACGGCCTGTTATACTAACCCCAAATTTACCATTAAACCATAAAATATGGCCACAAAACATCTTTCAAATAATGAGGATGATTTTGAGGAAGTAGACGAATTGGAAGATCCGGAAGTGCCGGAAATGGGCGAAGAGGATATTTTAACGCCGAAAAATCCGGAGGAGATGGAATTCGACGACACCGACTTGGAAGGAATTCCTGAGACAATGGAAATGGAAACAGAAGAGAAATAAAATAACCCCCGCTACGGGGGTTATTTTATTTCAATTTTTACAAAACGTTTTCTGCCAATCTGGACCACAAGACCCGAAGCGACATCTATTTTTGTTTTTGGGTCCTTGACCGCTTTGCCGTTAATTTTAACCGCGCGTTCGCTGGCCAACCGCCTGGCTTCGCCCTTTGACTTCACTAAATTTAATTTTAGTAATAAATCAATTGCGCCATAAGATCCTTTTTTTAACGTAACAATGGGTATTTTTTCCGGCAGTTCGTGTTTTCTAAAAACCTTATTAAATTCTTCTTCTGCTTCTTTTGCGCTTTTTTCACCGTGATACATTCTAACAATTTCATGAGCCAATTTGGCTTTGATGTCGCGTGGATTTGTTTTTTTAGATTTTAGCCCCATTTCAAATTCATCAATTTCAGAATCTGCCATCACGGTTAAGGCTCTAAAATACTTAATAATGAGCGAATCCGGTATGGACATGGCTTTCCCAAACATCGTGTTCGGCTTTTCAGTTATTCCAATGTAATTTCCCGAACTTTTACTCATTTTCTTGGCGCCGTCAGTGCCTTCAATAAGCCAAGTAGTTAGAATATCCTGCTCCGGCATTTTATAAGCCCGTTGCACTCTTCGACCCATTAATAAATTAATCTTCTGATCCTCCCCGCCAATTTCAACATCGGCTTTAACCATAACCGAATCATATCCTTGAAAGAGCGGATATAAAATCTCTGCCAATGTTATCGCTTGGTTTGATTTTATTCTTTTTTGAAAGTCCTCTCTCTCTATAAGCTGTTGAATTGTCACCTGAAAAGTTAAAAAAAATAGTTCTTTTGGTGTCATTTTCCCAAACCAATCGTTATTATAGCGAATTTCGGTTTTTTTAATATCAATTATTTTTGCTATTTGATTAAGATATGTTTTAAGATTCTTTTCCACAATCTGCGACGATAGTAATTTTCTAGATTCAAGACGGCCGGCGGGATCTCCAATAGTGGCGGTAAAATTACCTATAATTAAAACCGCTTTGTGGCCTAATTCCTGAAACTGCTTAAGCTTAATAAGCGACACGGTGTGGCCAAGGTGGATGTCGGGTGCCGTCGGGTCAATCCCGAGCTTAACCCTCAAAATTTTGCCGGACTTTAACTTGGCCTTCAAACTATCTTCGTTGATTATTTCATTTACAGCTTTACTTAGCAGTGTTTTAATTTTTTTCCTATCGGCGACAATCTTCATAAATAAAACTCTATCAAATTATTCAACTTTTGCCAAATTCATGATTTTTATTGTATAAATACTTAGAAATGCGTAAACATTATAAAATTTTATCTCAAATCGCTTTCTGGGGGATTATTTTTATTTTTACCGCCGTGACTTTGTTTATCTTTGTTTTTTTCTATTACAGCCGCCGATTGCCCGACCCCAATGCTTGGCAGGATAGAAAAATTATTCAATCAACAAAAATCTACGATCGCGAAGGTAAAAATCTTCTTTATGAAATTCACGGCGAGGAAAAAAGAACGGTTATTCCTTTTAATGAAATCCCCCAAACAGTGAAAAATGCGACAATGGTTGCCGAAGACGAGCAGTTCTACCAGCATTTAGGCGTCAATATTCGCGGCATTCTCCGGGCAATATTGGCCGATATTAAAGGCGGGACGTTAACGGAGGGCGGTTCGAGCATCACTCAACAGCTTATAAAAAACGCCTATCTTTCACCGGAACGAACTTTTACTAGAAAAATTAAAGAATTAGTATTGTCAATTGAACTGGAAAGAAGATATTCTAAAGACGAAATCCTTAATTTTTACCTGAACCAAATTCCTTATGGTTCGAATTCTTACGGCATTGAAGCCGCGGCCCAAACTTATTTTAATAAACCCGCTAAAGAACTTACTCTCACTGAAGCCGTTTACTTAGCTGTTATGCCCAAAGCCCCCTCTTATTACTCGCCTTATGGCAATCACAGAGAAGAATTAAAATCGCGCGCTAATTACATTTTAAACCGAATGCACGAATTGAAATATATTTCAGATAATGATTATAACAACGCCAAAAAAATGACCGTTAATTTTGTCGGTCAAAAAACAGACATCTCCGCTCCCCACTTTGTAATGTTTATCCGTGATTATTTAAACGAAAAATACGGCGAGGATTTTGTTGAAAAAGGCGGCCTTAAAGTCACGACGACTCTTAATCTGGATTTTCAAAAAATTGCCAATACCGTAGTTAAAGACGGCGCTAAGCGAAATGAAATTTACAATGCTAAAAATGCCGCTTTGGTTGCTATTAACCCTAAAACCGGGCAAATTTTAGCCATGGTTGGATCAAAAAACTATAACGGCGATCCGGAGCCGGAAGGATGCGAACCAGGAAGAAATTGCCAATTTGAACCCAATGTCAACGTTGCGACAAGATTGCGTCAGCCGGGGTCGTCTTTCAAACCGTTTGTTTACGCCACGGCAATAAACAAAGGATATACGCCAGATACGATAATTTGGGATATCCCAACAGAATTTAATCCGCAGTGTTCCTGGACCGGCGTCGCCGAATCGGGGGTTGACCAGCAAACTTGTTATAAGCCAAAAAATTACGATGGCCGTTTTAGGGGTCCGGTAACTTTAAAACAAGCTTTGGCTAATTCATTAAATGTTCCTTCAGTCAAGGTTTTATATCTTGCCGGTATCAATGATTCTATAGACACAGCTGAAAATTTAGGGATCTCCACTCTAAAAGATCGTTCCCGTTACGGCCTTTCTTTGGTTTTAGGAGCCGCTGAAGTAAAATTACTTGACATAGTTTCGGCTTACGGAGTTTTCGGGCAAGAAGGGACTAAGAGAAAGCCGACCGGTATTTTAAAAATTGAAGATGGCGGCGGGCGCGTTTTAGAGGAATATAAAGATCAAAATCAAAAAATGTTAAGTGAGCAAACAGCAAGAGAGATTAATGATATTTTGTCCGATAATGCCGCCCGAGCCCCAATGTTTGGTTTATATAGCCCGCTTTCGCTGGGTGATAGGCCGGTAGCTGCAAAAACCGGGACCACTCAAGATCCCAATGACGAAACAAAAGCCAAAGACGCTTGGATGATCGGCTACACGCCATCGCTGGCGGCCGGCGTCTGGACCGGCAATAATAACAACTCTCCTATAGAAAAGGGAGGAGCGGGTGTTGCGGCCGCCGGTCCGATTTGGCACGATTTTATGACCCAAGCATTAAAAGATGCGCCAATTGAAACTTTTAATAAGCCCGATCCAATCATAACTGATAAGCCAATCCTTAATGGCCAACGCCAAATTCATGAAATCTTATACTGGCTAAATAAAAACAATCCTCAAGGAGCGCCGCCGGAAGAACCTAGCTCAGACCCCCAATTTAAAAATTGGGAGGCGTCATTACAAAATTGGCTTAAATTAAATTAGCCGATTATCAAGTGTTTTTAATTGGCATTAGAATATAGAAAAAATCAGCATTCTTAGCCGGCTTGATAACTGCCGGTTTTTGATCCCCATTAAATTCCAAAACAATCTCCTCGCTGTTTATATTCTTTAATCCATCTAAGAAATAGCGCCAGTTAAAAATTATATTAACGTCTTCGCCTTTAATTTCTGAATTAATTTTTGTCTGATAATTGCCAATCTCGCTATTGTTTGAAAAAACTTCAAGACAAGATTTACTGCCGTTTGTTTTTAACGCCACTTCATTTAGTCTCGATGAAAAACAGCCTGATAACTTCACGGCTTCTTCCAAATCCCCCCTTGAAAGATAACATTTAGTTTCGAATGATTTGGGGATGATGGCTTCGTAATCCGGATAATTGCCCTCTATTAACCTTGAAATTAAATGGGTCTCGTTAAGGTTAAATAAGATTTGATTTTGGTCAATATTAATACTAATATCAATATTTTTATCCCCCAAAATTCTTAAAATTTCACCAGCCGTCCTTAAAGGAATAATAATATTTTGAGATTTTTGATAATTAATTTTTATTTTATTTTTTAAATCTTCGGACGTTAAGAATAAAGTTTTATGCGCTAAGCGAAAACTGTCAGTCGTTATGAATTTTATTTGATCCGGCTCAATCCTTAGATAAACACTGGATATTTCAGGCCGGTTGTTAGATAAGGCTGCTGAATTAACGACATTACTTAACGCTTCTTTTAAAATTTTAGAATTGATTATTAAAGTGGAAATGTTTTTAATTTTAGGGATAATGGGAAAATCATCGGAACTTAAACCATTGATAGAGGCTTTAATATTGTCGCAATTTAAATAAAGTTTCTGATCTTTAACTTCAAGACTGATATTTTTATTCGGAAGATTATTAACAAACTGGCTTAGAAGTTGAGCCGGCACAGTAATGCCACCATCTTTTAAAATTTTTGAAGATACCCAGGAGGTAAAGCCGATTTCTAAATCGGTTGAAGAAATTTTTAATCTTCCTTTATCGGTAGTAAGTAAAAAATTATTTAAAATAGGTAAAGTAGAATTATATTTTACAATTCTTAAAGCGTTATCAAGATTTTTTTTTAAATTTTCTTGCGTACATATAATATTCATTTAAATATATTACTATTACTATTACTATTACTATTACTATTTTTATAAAAACTAGTTTTTATTATTAGTGACTTTAAATTCTGTGGAAAGATTCTAATTATTATTAATTTAAGCCGTTATTTTAAAATTAAAATGTTGATAAGTTTGTTAATAATCTATAAATATTTTGTGGTTATTTTTTTATAGTTTGTTTTAGTTGATTATTTATAAACTTTTTAATAACCATTAATCCACTAATTAGTCATGGGTTTTTCCACAATTAAAAATTAAATCAAATAAAGTTTTTCTTTTATTAGATTTATTTCATCGTTTAAACTAGAATCCAATTCTATTTCTTTTCTTATTTTTTCACAAGCATGAATTGCTGTAGTGTGATCGCGGCCGCCAATTTTAAGGCCTATAAAAGGAAAGGAACTTTTTAATTCTTCCCGCAATAAATACATAATCACCTGACGAGGTTTAACTATTTCTTTTTTTCTCGAACGCTCTAATAAATCTTTTTCACTAACATCATAAAATTCAGCCACCGCTTTAATAACATTTTTTAAAGTAATACTTTTTTTAGGTGTGTTTAAGATTGAATTTAAAATCTTCTTAACATCATTTAAATTTAACTCTTTTTGGTTTAATTGATAGTTGGCGGCTATCAGGCGATTTAAAGCCCCTTCCAATTCTCTAACATTCTTTTTAATATTTTGAGCAATATATTCAAGTACTTCATTAGACAGTGTAACGCTTTTTTCGCCCGCCTTTGATCTTAAGATAGCAATTCGGGTTTCTAAGTCTGGGTAAGAGATGTCGGCGGTCATCCCGCCTTCAAAACGTGAGCGAAGCCGCTCTTCAAGGGTTTGGATTGATTTCGGCGGTCTATCCGACGACAAAACTATTTGTTTATTAGCGTCATATAAAGCATTAAAAGTGTAAAAAAATTCTTCTTGAGTTTTTTCCTTTCCCGCTAAAAACTGAATATCGTCAATTATTAATAAATCAATTTCCCGCCAGCGTTTTTTAAAATCATCAATGTCATTAGGCCTCAAAGATCCTGATCTTATAGCAGAAATAACTTCTGAAGTGAACCTTTCTGAAGTGACATATTTTACTTTTTTAACTTGATTATCTTTTTTTACTTGATTACCCAGTGCTTGGATTAAATGGGTTTTACCAAGTCCCACCCCCCCGTAAATAAACAACGGGTTATATTTCTTTCCAAGATTTTTAGTAACAGCCAAAGCTGCCGCGTGCGCCAATTCATTTGATGGTCCGACAACAAAATTATCAAAAGTATAGCGAGGGTTGAGGTTGGTTAAAGTGTTTACATTTAATTCTTGAAAATCCAGTTGTTTTCTAATAATTTTATCTTCTTCTTTAAATACATTTCTACCTTTAAAATCCTCTTTAATGATATTTTGCTTGATTTGATAATTTACTTCCTTAATTTCTGATTCTAAATTTCTTAAGGATCTTAAAATAAATTTATGATACTTGTTTTCCAACCATTCCTTGGTAAAGCTATTAGGCACGGCAATAGTAACCACGCCGCCTTTTTTGTCGGCAATAAATGTATTTTGCAGCCAAGTTTTGAAATTCGCTCTTGAAATTTGCAGCTCTATTTCTCCTAGGGCCGCTTTCCAAAGCTCGTCTAAGTCCATAAATAGAAATTAAGTTTGAAAGTTTTTTGTTGAATTTTTTAGGATTCTGTTTAAATATAACATCATATTAAATATTTTTAATAATCTTTTTTATCATAAAAAAGTTTATAACCTGTGAATGATCTGTTGAAAAGTATAAATTAGTAAAAGTGTTTGACGCAATATTTGTTTTTATGTTAGAATATTAACAATATGAGCAAGACTTTTAATCCTAAAAAAGGTAAAAGAAGAAAAAAACACGGATTTTTGAAAAGAATGGGAAGTTCAGGGGGTCGAAGAATAATTAAAAGACGCCGGCAGAAAAGCCAGCGGCGCTTAACTGTATAGGTTTTCATGTTGCCGAAAGCGAATCGTCTGAAATCCGACGATGATTTTAAAAAAATTTTTAAATACGGAAAAATTTCTGAAAATGAGTTTATGAAGATTAAATTTTTGAAAAATTTTAAACAGTGCTCTCGATTTGGTTTTATTGTTAGTAATAAATTCGCCAGGAAAGCCGTTGTAAGAAATTTATTTAAGCGGCGTCTAAGAGCCGCAGCTCATTTTTTATTAAAGAACATAAAGCCAGAATTTGACGTTGTGGTTTGGCCCAAAGTAGCTTTAAAAAAATTAAATTATCAAATGCTGTTAAATAATTTCAAAAATCTCTTAATTAAAAACGATGTTTTATCTATTTAATGAATTTTTTTATCGGCCGCTCTTAAACGGCCTGATTTTTTTATACAATGTCGTCCCGGGCCACGACATGGGAATTTCTATTATTATTTTAACCATACTCATTCGTTTTATTCTTTGGCCGTTGACAAGCAAAAGCATTAGAAACCAGAAAGTTTTAACCAAGATTCAACCGCGAATTGAAGAAATTAAAAAGAAATTTAAAAATGATAAAAAGGCGCAAGCCCAAGCGCTTATGGGTCTTTATTCCGAAAATAAGATTAATCCCCTAGCCGGCTTTTTGCCTTTAGTTATTCAAATTCCCATTATTATCGCTCTATGGCGAGTTTTTTTAAATAGCCTTAAGTTAGATTTAAATTCTCTTTATTCATTTATTCCGGCACCGGCCCACATCCAACCAATTTTTTTAGGATTAGTTGATTTGTCTCACAAAAGTGTGGTATTAGCTATTTTAGCTGGAGTTTTGCAGTATTTCCAGACAAAAATGATTATGCCCTCCTACGCCAAGGCTCCGGAGGGCAGGCCCTCCGGAAGTCCCGATTTTGGGCAGATAATGTCAAAACAGATGCTTTATTTCGGGCCAGTTTTAAGTATAATAATTTTCTGGTCTTTGCCCGCGGCCCTGCCTCTTTACTGGATTGTGGTAACGCTTTTAACTTTGCTTCAGCAATACCTTAACCAAGATGACAGAAGAGAGCTTAATAAAAATTAAAGATATTATTGATGATTTCTTTGCTAAAAGCAGAATTACAGACTTTGAAGTTAAAGTTATTGAAGCAAACGGCGATCATTCGATTAATGCGCTGGTTTTAGTAAAAGAGGCCAGTTTATGTATTGGCGAAGGCGGTAAAAATATCGACGCCTTTGAAGTTGTTTTGCGTTTAATTTTAAAAAAACAATTAGGTGGGGCGCCGCCGCTTCGTCTTGATATTAACAATTACCGAAGTTTAAAGGGAGAGTCTCTCAAGGAACTTGCCAAAAAAGCCGCTCGCCGCGCCAGATTTTATAAGCAACCGGTAGTTTTAGAAGCCATGTCGGCTTATGATAGAAGGATTATTCATACCGAACTCGCAACGCATCCGGATATTAAAACCGAAAGCACTGGCGAGGGCAGCCAGAGAAGAGTCGTGGTGAAATATATTATTTAAGATTTAACTGATACAAAAAGCGGCTGTTTTTTGATGTAAGGATTAAACTGGTATTGTTTGAATTTACGCCGAGACTTAAAATGTCTCCCGCGCCCTGAAGAATGAGGTTTTTTTCACTAGTTTCAGTGTTGATTTCCCAGATGTCATCGGTGGTTAAGAACGTGTTTTTATAATAATCGTCGGGCAATGTCATCGAGTCCGGCGGCCAAGACTGAGGAACGGCGCAATATATATTTATTGAATCTTTTGTCCACACACATTTATCAATTAGAGTTGAAATATTATTTATGTTCTTTGAAACGCCCTTTTTATATATGGACAGTTTTGGATTTTGGCCGTTTTGATCGGTATAGGAGTAAATTAAATTATTGCCATCAGGCGACCATAGCGCTTCCAAACCAAATAGTCCATCTATTAATTTGGTTAAACCGAGATTTGCCGTATTTAAAACCCATAAATTTCCGGTTATCAAGCCGCTGGGCTTTGAAGCCATGCTTATTATATTATTTTTAGGCCACGATAGATTAATATCGCGCAATTTTAGCGCCCCAATTAAAGATTTTTGGTTTTTACCATCAGGACCGCTCGTGTATAGAGAATTCGTGTTTAGTCCGTCAGAAAGATAATAAGCGATTTTGCCGCCGTCCGGCGAAAAAACTACGGATTTGATATTGACTCTTAAATTGGTGAATGTTTTTTTATTGAAATCAGAAAACGCATAGCCGGCATCGGTTTGATTTAAACCGGTTTTTATAATATTTTTTTCGCTTATTGACCAGATTATCTCGGCTGGATTTTCAACAGCCATCTGGCCTATTGACGTCGGCTTTGAATCACCAGTTTTAAACTGCCAAAGATTGCCGGAAAAATCATAAAATAAAATCGTATCGTCATTGTTAAAATGAGCGGAAATCACCGGGCCTTCGCTTATCGGCATCCATCCTTTAGAGGTTTCCTGGCCAGGAGCAGTGAATCCCAGACCTTCAGACGGCATTGCCGGCGCCGAAGAATGAAACAGAAAATACCAAATTAACCCTCCGATAATCACAAGGCCGGCAAGTACTGTTAAAATTATGTAAAAAGTTTTTTTAGACATATTTATTTATTCGGAGGAGGAGAATAATAACAACAAGCATAGAACAGGTCAGGCTTAGAGGATTGTTTGCAATGAAGCCCACTGGGCCCACCAAGGACATCAGTAAGCCAGCCCTCTCCAAGGACTTGCTTGCAGGTTAGACCGATCGGCACTTTTACCCACTGTCCACTGGCATTTTGCTTTTCGCTGCCGGCGGGTGTGTTAAGCGCTTTAAATTGGGTTGGGGCAAGATTGGGGGTTCTTAAATTAACCAAGTCGGGGTTGACGGTTCGCAGTAGAAGGTAGGAAACCAATAATAATCCCAGACCAATAAGAGCTTGCTTTATTGTGTCTTTGGCGCCTTCAACTTTAGCGACATTGCCCGCGGCCAAAATATATGTAAGGCCGCCGATCATCATCTGGGTCAAAGCCAAAACAGCTATAAGGCCAAGGCCGAAAATAAAAAGATAATTAATATATGAAGGTAATTCCTGGCCGACAGGCAATTGACCACCTGGCACATTCGGCAATCCGGTTTCAAGCTGAACTCCGGCAGCTGTTGCCAAATCATAAAACATGAAATATGAAATAAAAAACAGGACAGTCATTAATAGTACCAGTTTCACGTTGTGTATTGCGCGTTTCATGTTTAAATTATTTAATTTCCAAGTTAATTGTCGATTGGGCTGTTTCCAGATTATTTGCCGGATTTTTTGCCAGCACTTGAATCTGGGCGGAAAAAAGCTGGCTGAAATTGGAAAGATTTAGCGAAGCCAGCCACGGTCTTTCGTTCCCGCTGACAACTTCTTCGTTATTTATAAACCACTGCCATTTCAAATCTTTTGACGGCGCGTTAAAAAAATAATTTTGGGCAATAAAATTTAAATTTATTGGTTTTGTAATTAGATTCTTCAAGGCTACGCCATAAGGGAGATTTGTTTCGGGATCGGCAAGATAAATTAAGGTTTGCGGCCTGGCAATAGGTATTGTCGCGGTTTTAATTACAGAAACCGCGTTGTCAGGAGTTTTAATTTCAAGTTGCACGGACTTATTGGCGCCGGCAAAATCAGTGGCTCTCAAAAGAAAGTCCGACTTGCCGACCCCGGATTTATCGGCCGAGAATTTATCATCCACGGTCCAATTAAAAATTAAACCATTATTGCCGATAAGTGTTTTGGTGCCCGGCCCGTAGATAAAGGGGAGTGCCGAAATGTTTATTATTGAGTTTTGAGTCGGTAGCAGTTTACCCTTGTACGAAGCGGGCGCTTGCGAAGAAGCGCTCCAAGTCAGGTCAAAATCGCTGACTGTTAAAGAAATTGAATCAGACAAACTGTCTCCGCTTGGCATTAAAATACTCGTGTCAATCTTGTAAACAGCGCCCAAATCGCCGACCTGAAAAGTAAAAACATTTTTATTGAGACCCGACGCCTCTTTTTGTCTTACGCCGTTTAGAAACCAAGCGTAGTCAGAATTATTAACATTTGCCATCCCCAAAAGATTGGCGGTGACGGTAATTGCCAAATTTGGCTGGGGCGTTAAAGGATCCGAAGTTAAAGAAAACGTCGGTTTCATGTTTAAATTTGGTAATTGATTAGTAGGTAAACTAAATTGCGCATTGGCGATAATGGGAGGCAATATGACAATTAACAATAAACAAAAATAATAAAAATAAAATTCCTTAGCCCCAAATTTGCTTCGCAAATTCGGCTCGCCCCCACCTAGAATTTTATTTTTATTATTTTTGTTTGTCATTGTTGCGCGCTATTTTATTTTTGACGCCGCCTTGGCGGCTTTTTCTATCGCTTCGCCGGCCAAGGGAATTTTTTCCGCCTTAACCAAGACGTAAAGGATTAAAACGGCTATAATCCAACCAATCCAGTTAACAACAGGAATTAAATTCGCCACGCCGCCTCCAAAAGCCAGCCACCAATAATGGCCGAGTCCTTTATGTTGTAAATAAAACCAAAATATACCTGTGGCTATAATGTTCATTACCGGGTCTGCGACAGCGTAAATCGCCTGCCCCACAAATGGGATTAAGCCAACGATTGTTAAGATAATAAAAAGAAGATCGATATAACCGGCGCCTAAAAAAAGCAATAGCCATTCAGCTGAATCTATTTCAACACCCTTGCCTTTTTCGGCTTTTTGGGACTTTTTACTTAGTTTTTCTTTTAAAGCCCCTCTTTTTTGTTCCAATTTTTCCGCTATCGCCATATATTTATTTTACCATACTTATGGTGTCATTGCCTCGGCGTGTTCAAGTTCCTTTTTTGCCTGCTCTATTTGCAAAAGCTGGGCCGGGTCGGAAGTGATGATCTGGTCCTCGGTGTAAGAGGCGATGACTTTGATTGCCACATGTTTTGAACCGGCAAAAAACAATCCCTCGCCCACTTCGGATTCAAGAAGCAGGAATTTTTCTTCATCGGTTAAATTAAAAGTTTTTTGGATAGTGTCTATGTTAGCCGGCGATTGTTTGAACAAGAACTGAAGCGATGAATTGGTTAAAATCGGCTTGCCGTAAGAGGAATTCAAGAAATCGCTTATATCCTGGGTGATGGTCGTGACGCCCAGGAAATATTTTCTGGCCCGTTTGGCAATCCCGAACATAAAAGAAGCGCCGTCGTCGTATTTCATAAGCCACCAGGCTTCGTCAACCATAAGTATCCGCTTCTTAAGCTCTGAACGGACTAAATTCCAGATGAAATGCAAAATTATGTACATGGCAACCGGCCTCAGCTCCTCTTCCATATCCCTGATGCTGAAGACAACCAGTTTATTTTTGATTTCAAGATTGGTTGGGTTATTAAGGAAACCGGCATAGGAACCGCTGACATATTTTTCAAGCCGACGGCTCAACGATTCGGCGCCGGTCATATTGTCCAAAACGGTTTTTAAATCAGACATTGTCGGCATAGCAGCTTTTGAAAAATCAGAATTTGGCGTAATGTCGCGGCTGGCATAGGTTTGGGTAATGGCGCTGTCAACAATAGCGTCTTCTTCGGGCGTCAAACCGCCAAACATCATTCGCAATAATCCGACTAAGTTTATAATATTGGACCTTAAAACATCGGCCGGATTTTCGTCTTCTCGAGGCATCGGGAGATCAAAAGGATTCAGGTGATTTTCCGATGTAAGCGAAATCTTAAAAAAGGCGCCGCCTATAGTCTCCGCGAGATATTGATATTCATTTTCCGGATCAATCACGACAACTTCAGTCCCAAACATCAGGGAGCGCAAAATTTCAAGTTTAGTGGCATAGGATTTGCCGCCGCCGGATTTGCCAAAAATCACGGTATTGGCGTTTTCCAAAGAAAACCGATCAAAAAGAATTAACGAATTATTGTGGCGATTAATACCATAAAGAATGCCGTTGTCGGAAGTTAAATCCGAAGAAACAAAGGGAAAAGTGGCGGCAATAGGACTTGAATTCATGGCCGTGCTTATTTCAAGTTCGTCATTCGCGAGAGGCAGTGTTGATTTGAAGCCCGTACTTTGCTGGTAAATCGCCGATTTGCTGTAAACCAGTTTGGCGTCCAAAATTGAACGCAATGTGGTTTCAATTTTATCAAGTTCTTCAATAGAGCTTCCGTAGACGGTTATATAGAGTCCGAACTTAAAGAATTTTTCTCTCGCTTGTTGGAGTTTATCTCTTAAATCTTCAAGGTCGCGATAAGCGGTTTCAAGCATCGGGTCCCGCACCTGGCCTTTTTCTTCGCGCATACTCAATTCCGACTCAACTTCAGCCACTTTTTTTCTTAAATTTTTAAGCGCGGCGCCGGTGTCGATCGGATGGATAAAAAAACTTATGTCCAAAGTTTTGTCCAAATTAATAACTTCGGAAAACCAGTTGGTGTTTAAAAACCTTGGATAATTAAAAACAAAAAAGGCCCGCGCCAGTTTTTTATTAAGGCGGAGAAAACTGGAGGAGATCTCCAAAGCCGCCGGCGCCAGAATGTCGCGCAAGGCAGTGGCCGCGCTTTCCGCGACTTCTTCATTTTTATTTAAATATATGGGGTCCATATTCTTCAGGGTTGTAAAGATTATAAAATAATTCTATTAATTCTTCGGTCTGAAGCCCAACCGCTTTAATGCCAACATGGGCCAGAGCTAAAATAGTGTGCTCAACCCGCTGAAACAGTTGATTTTTATGTTCTTGGAATTTTTCCTCAGGAAATTTTTGTGGTTTTTTAGAGGGCGCCTTAATGAGAGAACTAATTTTTTCAAATGGGCCTCCGGTTTTTGATTCAATCGGATTAAAAGGGACGACAGTATAAAATCTCTTAATCATAATATCAGAAAGGGTCACAAAACTTCTCACAAAATCAATGTATTCGGCGGTTTGGATTTTCAGGAGCTCATTTTCCTGGGTTTTCAATTTTTCTTTAAGCGCGGCCAAGTAGGGCTTAATATCCAATTTTCTTGAATGAATCACTATTTGCATCGGCCAGTCGAAAGAATTGAGAAAATCGGCGTAGGCATTAATGATGGCGTTCTGGCTGTCAATCGATTCCAGCTCCAAGTTTCTTGAGCCGCACATTAACACCGCCCGAAGCCCCCCGTTTTTTAAAACGACAACTCCCTCGCGGATTTTTTCTATGTCGACGAATTCCTGGGTGGCCGGTCCTTTGATTGTTTTTTCTTGGTCGGTCATTTTGTTATTTATATAGTTGTTCTTTCGCTCTTTCTGAACCAACATCTAAGTTTAATGCCAACTCTTTTAATTTGGAAAGAGTGATTTTATTTTCAATCATTTTTGGAGTTTCGGTTTTTATTTCATCCTTTTTTGGCGTTGGTTTTTTAAACGCTCCCTTTGGCGTGCCGGAAAAAATATAAAGCTTTGGTTGGGTGAAATATTTTATAAAAGCAAGAAAAAAATGGACAAACGGCCGGTCATTTATTTTTAAAAACGCGAAAGCCGCGGCTAGAGCGGTAATGGGCAGGGCGATAATTATCCAAATGTAAAACGCGAACAAAAACCAAAAAACAAAAAGAATGGCGCCGGCAAAAGCCAGATATAAAAATTGTTTGAGCGTCAAAGGTCCGATAATCCTGTCTTCTACTTCAACAAATTGTGGGACTTGGTATTGCATAATACTAATTACTAATTTTTACTAATATACGAATAATTTTAATTTGTATATTCGTATCAGATTTGTAATACGTACTCGTTATTAAAACTCACCTCGATCTTTTCTTAAATCCAAAACATTTTCCGGAAGATCGGTTGGGGGCAGTCCCGACGGCCTCATAATGTATTGCGGTCTCGGAGCGGAAGACGGGACTTTATGGGGCTCGGCTTTAATAAGCGGGGTAGCCGGTTCAACAGGACGAGTAAAAGTTAGGGGTGGGGCTGGTATTACGGGTTTGGGGGTTGGTGTCGGGACTGGCACTGTTGCTGGCGTTGGTGCTGGCGGGATTGTCATTGGTTTGGGCGGCAAGGATGGCGCCGGCGGTTCGACTTTGCTCACCGCGGGCGGCGCTTTTCTTAAATCAACAATTTCAGGCATAGAAAATGTCGGTTCACGGTATTGATCAACTACCTCTCTTTTCTCCCCTCCTTGATAAGGAGGGGTTGGGGAGGTTGTTTTTGGAGTGGTGGGGGTAAGTGTCGCTGGTGTTAGCGGCGGGGTACTCGGCGCCGCCATAGCCGGAGCCAATAATTCGGTATTTAATTCCTGCGCCAGATTCATCGCGGCTTGAGCATCGGGGATGATTTTTGAATTAATTTCCTGCGCCAGGGCGGTTATTGGGACGATGCCTAAAACAACATCGCCTGTTAGTTTTGAAAGCAGACCAACTTTTTCGTCAGAAAGATTATATTTTTGTCCAAGATACAGCAAAGCGGCCCCGGTGTCTTCAGAATAAAGAAAATCCTGAAGCTGTTGGGGCAGTTTTTCCACTAATTTTAATTTTTCTTCTCTTGTTAATTCTGGCATTTTATTAGAATTTTAAGTCTGCCAGGCAGGCGATCTCGTGGTAAACATAGCCCTGATAATTTTTTCCAGTTCGGGATCTTTTTTATCTTCAGCGAGTTCTCTAAGCGCTTTATTTCGCGTTTCTCTACTTGGCGCGCGGTCGGCACTAGGTAAGCCGATAACATATTCGTTAATTTTGGCCACATCTTTTTGGGTTAAGCGGCCTTTTGCGACTAAGCCATCATAGGATTCTTTCACCGTGTTCTTTAATGCGTCAATCTTTTCAGCGCCTGCTTTTTGCACTATGGTTTGAAGTTGTTGAGGGCTTAATTCTGCCACAACCTTTATCTGTTTTAGGGAACCAATTAATATATCTTCGGGTTTTTCTATTTTTCCGACTGTTTTCTTTATTTCTTCGTTAAATTCTGGCGCTAAATGCGGAGCAACTTTTAATATTTCTCTCAATTCTTTTTTCGAATATTCTCTCGAGGCGAGCGCGGCCAACTCTTTAATCCGGGGCTCTCCAAGCTCTTCTAAATCACCTTTTTCTTTAAGCGCGAGAGCGGCGCCGATTTGTTGGTTCCTAAAAAGAGCGTTTGAAATCGGGCCGGGCGATCGCTGTAAATATTGTTTGATACCTTCAGATGTCCAAGTAGAAAATTGTTTTTGCGCAGCTTCAACCGTTGCCGCTTCTCCGGCTTGCATCTTAAAAAATTGGCCGGCAAGCAGTCTGCCGCCGGGAATTGCAGCAAGCTTTTGGGCGCCTCTAACCAAAAGTCCGGGGCGGGCTTCAACTCCGGGAGCGGCTTCCTTTGCTCCAATTCCAAGCGCTTGCCTTCGCAACTGCCTTCCGGCCCAGTTCTTGCTTTTCGTGTCCCAACCTTCGAGCGTTGCGCGGGAAACTTTACCCACTTCAACGCCGAATTTCTGCGCTACAATAAGCGAGCCGAACATCATCGCGATGACTAAAATCCACTGGAAAATCGCGGACGGCATGCCGATTTGAGTCAGGCCGGGCGCCGCGGTGTTCCACGCCGAACCTGAATTTGCCTGGAAAACTCCGGCCTTAAACTTGCCGGTGGCGTCAAAAATAGAAAGCGAGAGATAAATAAAAAAAACATAGATCGGAGCGAAAAAAGCCCATTGGATAAATTTATCCCACCATCGCGAAAAATAACTTCTTGTCACCGGCAGAATCCAGAGCATCCAGACAATGGGAGCGATAATCAGCAGGAACCAGATATAAAGAATTCTCACGATTAAAAACACGACCAGCGCGCCGAAAACAAAAACGGTTATCACCAGGCCGACAAGAGTTAAAATAATGCCTATGACCGAAGCTATGGCGCTGCCGCCGAATTGCATGATGCCGCCTATAATACCCGTTGAACGCGCCGGATTGTAGAAATTAAGAATCTGCATGCCGGAAGCCAATCGGGTGGTGACCGTGCCGAAACTCCCTCCGCCCGTGATTTGGTTTAAGAAGAACGCGGTCAGAACTTGGGTGAAATCAATGACAAAACCGGCGATCACCAGGCTGAAATTAATTAAAAGCGCCGCCACAAGCACTTTCCACCATAGTTGTTTTATGGCGTAAGATTGAATTTTCAAAACCGTGGCAAAGGCGATTATTAGAAGAATCAGAATAAAGAACATATTTGCCAAGTCTCGGGTAATGCTCCAGCCGAGAGCGACAACCGGAGAATTAGTGAAAGAAAAATTAGTCGGATTAAGGACATAATCAATGATTTGAGCCTCCAGCCAGAGGACTACCCCAAAAAAACCGCCGAGAATTGCGCTGATGGTGCTCGATATAAAAAGCAGAGTTTCCCCCGAAATCCAGTCGATAATGCTGGCATGCGCAGTTGAAGGCAAAAACAGAAAATTAAAAGAAATCGCCGCGATCAGGATCAAGCTAAAGTATTTTTTCTCCCTGCGGGAGATGTCCCGTAGGGACATATTTTTTCTTAAAAATTTTTTCATGGCGACAGCTTCGACAACTCGCATTGGGTTAATTGCTGCTGATACAAACTCATATCCTGTTGTTTTTTGACGGTTTCATCTTGGGCCGCCAAAACCAAGCTGTAAGTCAATTCCGGTTTAACGACTCCGGCTACTTTAGCCCAGAAAGACGGGATTTGAGTTACATCGATTATCGCCTTTATTTCCTGTTGTATGATTTGAAGAGCAATGATGTCGGATTGAATCTGGACAATCTGGCTTGCCGTGGTTGAGGCGGTATTTTGAACTTCAATTAATTCAGGAGGCGTTGTTTTTTGGCAGTCCTTAAGCTGGTTTAGAATATCAACTGATTGATTTAAAATAGTCAAGGTGGCTTGTTTGGCCCCCAAAAGCTGGTTTTGATAAGTCAAATCCTGGTCTATTGAAGATATCAGGTAGTTTTTCTGGAACTCCCTGATATCCGTGCCGGTTTGCATAGCGGTTATACAGTCGCTGTAAGCCGCTGTGCCCAAAAGTTGAACGCATTGCGCTTGAGCAGAAGACAGGCCGCTAGGAGATGAAGGCGAAGGCGTGATTGCGGCGCGCAGCAGTCCCACTCCTTCGGCAAACATTCTGTTTAAGATGGCATTAGTAATTGCCGCGGTATAAGCCGCTAAATCTTTGGCATTGACGATATAATCAATATTCGAGCCAACGGCTCTGGCCGTTATGTCGCCGACAACAGCGCCCGGGGTGATGGTTTCATATTTGGCGCAGCTAGTTTTTTGACAATTTGCTCGACAAGGTGCTAATTCTTCATTCGATTTTCCCTCTCCTGTTAATGAATTTACCCCAATCTCCTTACAGGCGAAGTTACAGGCATTAAGTTTTGCTTGATCGTATTTCAAGCATCTTTTAACGCTCAAAAATCCCTTGCCGGCTTGGGCTTCAGCTGCCGAAGCTTTTTCTGCCGCCGATTTTTCAATATTATATTGATCCCAAGCCATCACGTAGGCGCCGTAAACATTATTTTGGGGCCTTAAAACCATTTCCTGCCAGGCGATCCAGTTGCCCTGCTTGAAATCCTTTAAAAACGCGTCAATATTAACACCGACTTGACTTAAAGTGCAGGAGGTACGTTCGGTAAAAGTCGGGATTGGGATAAAGGCGGCGCTTAAAAGCAGTTTAAAAGGCGAACAAAGCTGGCTTAAACCTATTCCCTGAATAAATTTACCGCCAGCTTGGTCAACCGCGTCTCTAAAAAATCCGGGCCAGTTAGTGATAAATTTTGGGTTTCCTCCTCCCTGGATCCATTGAACAATCTGATCAACCATCATATTAAGTATTTGCCGTTTGAAGGTTTCAAGCGCCACGTCTTTTGCGTACTGAAAAAGCACTTGGCCAAGTTGGCCCCAAGTTGATGCAGCAGCGGTCTGTTGTCCTCCGACAAGTATGGGATTTGTTTCAACAGTTGGTACGCCAAGCAGCACAAAGGCAAAAGTTGTTTTTGGGGCAATTGAGAATAAAACAGCAGCAATTAGAATAAGTATCGCGGTTTTTTTATTGAAAAGTTTTATCATCAGAATAACAAACTAAGATTGATTTAATTTTTGAGTTAAACCGTCAAATTTTTTCTGGAGGTCCTGCCAGCTTTCAATAACTGCTCCAAATTGCTGGGTGGCGGCTATAGTCCCTAAAGGATCGTTTTCAACATCTGTCAGAGCTCTTAAAACATTGGCGGTTATTCTTAGTAATCTTATTTCTTCGGTTACTAAATCTTTTAGATCGCTTGGAACGGTTTTTTCTTCAATTTGGTTTGCCGCGGCCTCGTGAGCGCTTATTATCGGCAGAAGTTTTTCCAGCCCGCCTTTATTTTTGTTTATTTCGTCTAAGAGGGAAAAAAGCGAACCTCCAGTCTTTAGATTATTATTAAGTATTGTTTGGAATTCTAATAAATAATTTTTAATTGCCGTTTTACTGTTATCATAGGAAATTTTAAGGTTCGGCGGTTTGATATTTAAAATATTTTCATTCGCCTGCTTTAAGCCGTCGGTGATGAATTTTTCCGCCATCGCGTTCACATCCGGCATGGCGAGCGCTGGCTGGCCCGATGAGTCCGTTGCCGGATTTTGGTTTTTTGAAATCAATTCTTGAGTCAATAAAGACGCGAAATTTTCGGTTAAGTTTTTTGGGACCTTAATGGATGGGATAATAGTGTTTGAAAGATCACCTATTTTATTATCCGTTTGGTTAGCGGTTTGACTTATGTCGGCGGAAGCAAGATAAGACGCGCTATTTTTTATGTAAAGGGTTTTTGAAGCCGGAGCGAACGAAAAAACTCCGAAAGCGACTCCGGCCGATATCACGAATGCGATTATTAAATATTTTTTAGTCATTTCCCGATAAAATTATACCATAAAAACACTTCTTGCGAGGCAAGTTTTACGGCGCAAATTGTGGATAACTCAGTAGAAGAACTTTGACCGCTTTCAGCGTTAGACGTTCGCGTCCTTATGCCGCCGGGGCGAACGCCTTGTCAAAGTCCTCTACTGAAATAACTCAATGGTGGTTAAAAACAATAAAACTATTTTCCTCGCGCGCTCGGCTGAAAATGCGTATTTTCAAATTTTTTCATATTCATTCTCTCGCTTTCCTCGCTCGCCCCAGCGTGCTCGCTTCAGGGGTTCGCCCTCGCTCTTCCCGCTACGCGGGAAACCGTGCCCGCTCGGGCTCA
>Ga0210017_1001210_pt1 | contig 22560 bp, 22 predicted proteins | sample CryGeyCG2014_020_FD_183966 | JGI IMG/M metagenome (GOLD analysis project Ga0210017, IMG submission 183966) | Groundwater microbial communities from aquifer - Crystal Geyser CG08_land_8/20/14_0.20 (SPAdes) (version 2) | ecosystem: Environmental > Aquatic > Deep subsurface > Groundwater | place... | reverse complement strand
CTTGAGAGACGAAGAGTATTTAAGGCTGAAAATATTAACTTGTATGTTGGAGGCACTTTAAATTGAGCCATTTTTACCCACTCAATTACACGAAGAGCCGTTTCTTTGTCACGACCCATAAAAATTTTCCCCGGTGGCCACGATTTCTTTTTTAAGGTATTCGGCCTGCTCCTGTCCCCGCGGAACAAAATTAAAAAGATCTAGATATAGCTGGAGATTGGAAACAACCTGATAACCCTTTATTGCCCGAACATTGTAAAAAACACTCTTTTTATAATACGGGCGAACCAAATGAATATTACCCCCACTTACTAATTCCTTCAAGCCAAGACGCTGGCGCATCTCTAGTATTTCCCTAGACCAATTTGATAATTCCAAATATAAATAAACCTGCTCGGTCCGCACAAATGAAGTTATCAGGTTCGCCCCGGCATGCAGGGTAAGAGCGTACCGCTTTTCCCGAAAGTACTCCCTAAGAGCAGCGAGAATATTCTTGTCAGGTGAATAATAGGTCTCAACTTGATTAAATTCAAATTGATACGCCTTCAGCCAGCCCTTTATCAAAGCTTGTTTATTGGCAAGGATAGAATAACTCCTAGGCCCCTTAACAACTCTCTCAATAAACCCAAGCTTTGCCATTGCCTCAAGCACCCCCTGGGCCATGCCCAGGCTCACTTCACTAAAGTCACGAGTTACCCATCGGCGGGCAGGGTTAGACATCATTTTTCTTAGCACCAAAGTTGCTTTATCCGCAAAAATATTCCGCGCCCTTTTCATTACGTTCACCCTTAAAGCATGTTCACTGATTATTGAACATTATACAATAAGTGAACATTGCAGTCAATTTAATTTTCTGTTTGCGTGGTTTGGGGAACGGCTCGGTTAGTCTTTCTTAAAATACTTGGTAAAATCTTCGGGCTTCATGTTCTGGATGAAATCTTTAAACTTTTTGGTCTCAGCCTCGTCTTTTTCTGCGTTGACCAACTTGGCCTGCATCATGACAGGCTCAGAAACAAAGATAGGAACATGAGATCTAACTGCCAGCGCAATCGCATCAGAGGGCCGCGCGTCAATCTTGAGCTGTTTCTTATCCTGCTCAATCTCAATTACCGCGTAAAAAGTCCCCTCCTTCATTTCACTGATCACTACCCGCTTAATTGTCGCCCCAAGTTTAATAATGCACTCGCGCAGCAAATCATGCGTCATGGGACGAGGCGGTTTAACATTTTGCAGTTCCATAGCAATGGCGGCAGCTTCAAAGATCCCAATCCAAATCGGCAGAAAATTCATCTCTTCTTGATCACGCAACAAAACCAAGGGGGATAAGTTCCTGGGGTCAAAGCCTAGTCCACCAACTACCAGCTCAATCATTAGCCTTTTACCATGGCCACTATTTTGGCAAAATCATCAGGATGATTAAAAGCTAAATCTGCCAAGGCCCGGCGGTCTAGCCCAACTTTCTTTTCTTTTAACAAAGCAATAAAACGGCTGTAGGTCAAGCCAGCTTCTCTAACCGCTGCATTAACCCTAACAATCCACAAGCTGCGCATTGTTCTTTTTTTCTGACGCCGATGACGAGTCGCGTGGACACCAGCCTTCATTAAGGCTTGGTGGCGCCGCCGCATCTGGGTCCTGGCCCCACCTCGAAAGCCCTTGGCTTTCCGGCGCATCTTAGTCCTTCTACGCCGAGCGACAAATCCTCTTTTTACTCTGACCATTGCACTAACCTCCTGGCAACATATGACGAACCCTGGCTAAATCAGCCCTTGCAACCGCGCAAACTTTGCGCAGGGAACGTTTTTTCTTTTTCGCTTTACACTCTAACAAATGTCTCATCTTGGTCTGCCACCGCAAAATCTTGCCATTTTTCGTAATCCGAAAACGCTTGGCAGCAGCTCTTCGGGTCTTAGCTTTTGGCATATCAAGTCTCCTATTTTGGCGCTAAAATCGCTAACAGTATTTTGCCGATCTTTTTGGGCGGGCCTTCAACCCTAGCCACATCGGCCAATAAATCCAGGATCCGCGTCATTACTTTCATCCCAACTTCAACATGAATATTTTCCCGGCCGCGGAAAAACATAGAAAGCTTGACCTTAAACTTTTTGCCAATAAACTCCCTAACCCGACGCTCACGAACATCAAAATCATGCTGGGCAATCTTGGGTGAGAGCTTAACCTCTTTGAGTACCCCGGCCTTTTGCGACTTTCGCGCCTCTTTTGCTTTCTTGCTCAGCTCATACTTAAGCTTGCCACAGTCTGCAATGCGACAAACCGGAGGCGTTGAACCTGGGGAAATCAGCACGAGATCTAAACCAAGCTCTCTGGCCATTTCAATTGCTCTGTCCCTTGGAACAACCCCAGCCTGCTGTCCCTCGGCATCGATCAGCCGAACATCCTTGGCCCGGATGCGTTCATTAATTATGTAGTCCCTAATGCCTGTACCCCTTCATTGTCATACATTATACTACATTTTCTCTTCTATTGTCTATCTCTTTCTTGAGCATTAGCAGGAACTGGCCAAGCAGCTTGGCCCCAAGGTCTCCCTTGGTCCGGTCCCTAATAGCAACCAGCTTTTCTTTGGCTTCTTTTTCGCCTAGTATCAGCATATAAGGGAGCTTTTCAAGCTGCGCCTGCCTGATCTTATAACCCAATTTCTCAGCAGAAAAGTCAATTTCCACGCGCAACCCGTTGTCCGCTAGTTCTTTTTTAATCTCTTGCGCGTAATCAAAAAATTTCTCAGAAACAGGAAGAAGCTTGACTTGGACCGGCGACAGCCAAAGCGGAAATTTACCGCCAAAATGCTCGATCAAAATCCCCATAAAGCGCTCAATTGAGCCGTAAATCGCCCGGTGGATCATCACTGGCCGATGCTCTTGTCCATCAGGCCCAGTATAAGTTAATTCAAAGCGCTCGGGCATGGAAAAATCAAGCTGGATTGTGCCACATTGCCATTTGCGATTTAAGGAATCCTTGATGTGAAAATCAATTTTGGGCCCGTAGAAAGCTCCATCCCCTTCATTGATCTTAAAATTGATCTTGGCTTTTTTTAAGGCCGCGGCCAGTGCGCCTTCTGCCTTGCGCCAAATTTCTTTTGAGCCCATGGCTTTTTCTGGTTCAGTTGAAAGCTCAACTTCAAAGTCCTTAAAACCAAAAGTCTTATATGTAAAAAAGACCTGGTCAATAACGCTAACAATTTCGTTCTCGATCTGCTCTTCGGTGCAAAAGATATGGGCATCGTCTTGGACAAATGTTCTCACCCGAAATAAGCCATGGGTCACGCCGCTCTTCTCATGGCGATGGACCCGACCAAACTCACCTACGCGAAGCGGCAGATCGCGATATGAATACTTTTTCTCTTTGAAAATTAATAGTCCCCCAGGACAATTCATCGGCTTGACCGCGAAGTCGCGCTCATCAACCTTAGTAAAATACATATGCTCTTTGTAATTATCATAGTGGCCAGAACGGTGCCACAGCTCTTCGCTTAAGATTAGCGGGGTCATAACCTCTTGGTAGCCACGCTTGGTATTCTCAGCCCGAGCAAAGTCAATCAGCTTATTGAACAATAACACTCCCTTGGGGTGAAAAAAAGCATTGGCCGGCGCCTCATCATGGAAACTAAAAAGATCAAGCTCTCGGCCCAGCTTGCGGTGATCGCGTTGCTCGGCCTCAACTTTCAGCCGGAGAAATTCTGCCAACTCTTCTTTACCCTGAAACGCAGTTCCATAAATGCGAGTTAGCATTTTGTTCTTTTCAGAGCCGCGCCAATAGGCCCCAGCAACAGAAAGGAGTTTAAAGGCCTTGATCTCTTTGGTGTAGCGCAGATGCGGCCCCCGGCACATGTCAGCAAAATCTCCATTTTTGTAAAATGTTACATTTTTGTCTGGGATTTCAACTAACAATTCGATTTTGTATGGTTCGTCTGCTGCTTTGAGCTGTTTTAAGGCCTCTTCTTTAGAAAGCTCAATCTTTTCGAATTTCTGATTGGCTTTGATAACCTCTTTCATCTTCTCTTCAATCTTGGAAAGATCAGCAACCGAGATCGCCGCTGGCAGGTCAAAATCATAATAAAAGCCCTCTTCAATTGCCGGGCCAATCCCCAGCTTTGCCCCAGGATAAAGGGCTTTGACTGCTTGGGCCAAAACATGCGAGGTTGAATGGCGGATTGTTTCTAGGTCATTTTGTGACATGATAAAAGTATAGCATAGTAAAGAAAGCAGGGGCAACCAACGCAGGTTAGCAAAAAAGCTGGACGTTAATTTCTGGGGCGCCAAGGAGCTGCTTGCTATTGAGGGTCTTAATAATCGAGGCCGGAACCTCCCCTTTCATACTTAACGCCGCCTGGGCCAGTCTAATCCCTAGAAAAGAGTGAGTAAAACAAACTAGCTCTTGTGGATCACAGTCTAAATTATTTGCCACGTAATCATTAAAGTGCTCAAAAAAGGCCATTAAAGTTTGGCCCCAACCATCAACCTTGGGCAAGCCTCGCTCTTTATGGGCCTCATAGCAGGCGTCAAGGTCAGCCTGATCAATGGTTAAAAATTGGTCAATCAACTGAGGGCTGCAGCCTTGAATAATTCGAGCGGCTCCAGCTCCATACTGTTGTTCTGAAAAAGACATAAAAAATGAAACAAAGTTAAGATCCCATTCCCCATAGCTTAGCGGCCCAAGCTGGGTGGCGCGTGGTAATTTCTCAAGATGATAAGTTTGGTTTTGTTTAACTAGTTCGCTAGCCATCTTATTAAACTTATCGTGATTGGCATGACAAATCTTGCGCCAGAAAAAACCTCGCTCCAAAACCCAACCCACCTATCGACCTAATCGCCCAACAACCCAAAGCCCCAATCCCTAGCCAACCCCTGATTTTTCTGATAAAATAGAGGCCATGTCGTCGGAAAACATCTTCCCAAAAGAATACGATGTCATTGTCATTGGCGCAGGACACGCGGGGATTGAAGCCGCCCTAGCCAGCGCCCGCTTAGGTTGTCAAACTCTCTTGCTAACTATGAATGTTGATACAGTCGCTTTTATGTCGTGCAATCCAGCGATTGGCGGCCCAGCCAAATCACAACTCGTGCGCGAAGTTGACGCCCTCGGCGGCCAGATGGGAGTTGTCACAGATTTAACATATCTCCAAATGAAAATGCTCAATACCAACAAAGGACCAGCTGTTCACGCCCTGCGAGCCCAATCAGACCGTAAACAATACCATCGGGTCATGAAGCAAGTTTTAGAAGCTGAACCAAACCTTGATCTGAAACATGGGTTGGTTGAGGAAATTTTGGCATCAGGGACTAGGGGTCAGGGGTCAGGGGTGAGGACAAAATTGGAAACCATATATTATGGTAAAACAGTCATTGTCACGACCGGAACCTTTCTCAAAGGTTTAATCCATACTGGTATGGTGCATTCTGAGGCCGGCCGCTTGGGCGAGTTTCCGGCCAATAGCTTGTCTGACAACTTATCAAAGCTTGGGCTCAAACTCGGCCGCTTAAAAACCGGCACTCCGGCTCGTATCAACAAACGCTCAATCGACTTTTCCAAAATGCAAATCCAGCCCGGCGACGAGAAAATCAAGTATTTCTCTTTTATTTGGGAATACCAACAGTATGGCCTAGTCCCTAGTCCCCAGCCCTCAACCCCCTCATCCCTCACACCCCACACCCCACACCCCCAAGTCCCTTGCTACTTAACTTGGACCAATGAAAAGACCCACCAGATCATTCGAGATAACTTGGACCGCTCCCCACTTTTTCAAAAAAAGATCAAGGGAACAGGCCCTCGCTACTGCCCATCGATCGAAGATAAGGTTGTCCGCTTCCCAGAAAAAGAGAGCCAGCAGTGTTTTATTGAGCCAACTGGCCGCGACACCCTGGAAATGTATGCCCAAGGCTTAAGCACCAGTCTGCCAGCTGATGTCCAGCTCAAAATGCTGCAAACCATGCCTGGGCTGGAAAATGTCGAAATCATCCGACCAGGTTATGCCGTGGAATACGATTATATCCCAGCTAGCCAGCTGCAATACTCACTCGAAACAAAAAAGATTAAAGGGCTTTTCTGCGCAGGACAAATTAATGGAACCTCTGGCTACGAAGAGGCTGCGGCCCAAGGGATTGTGGCTGGGATCAACGCGGCACAACAAGCCAAAGGACTTGAGCCAGTAACCTTTGGTCGCGAAGAAAGTTATATTGGAACACTCATAGACGATCTAATTACGAAAGATATTGATGAACCCTACAGGATGCTCACCTCACGCTCTGAATATCGCCTAGTTTTGCGCCAAGACAACGCTGACCTGCGCTTAACTGAAAAGGGTTATCATGTCGGCCTAATTAAGGACGATCGCTATCAAGCCTTTCAAAAGAAAAAAACTGCGATTGAACAAGCCCTTAGCTCACACCTCACCCCTCATCCCTCATCTCCCGAAATCCTTGAGCAGATTGAAATCAGCCAAAAATACGAGGGTTACATTCGCCGCCAGAACGAACAGATCAAGCGCTTTAAGCGGCAAGAGGACAAAAAGATCCCTACAGAACTGGACTTTCAAGGCTTGCACGGCCTTTCTAAGGAAGCCAGGGATAAGCTAACAAAATTAAAGCCTGCCTCAATCGGCCAGGCAGCCAGGATTGCAGGGGTTTCACCCGCAGACATCTCCGCCCTCTTGGTACACCTATTTCTTGCTGGACGATCACAAACACCTGTGATAAAATAAAACCAAACGGAGGGAAAACAATGAAAAAAATTACTGTTATCATTTTATGTTTAATGTTTGCTGCGACCCTGGCCCAGGCTACGAATTTTTCCAACATCGGGTTTATCGATGTCCAGAAAGTGTTTAAGGAATACAGGGAAACTGATAAGGCCCAGACCAAACTAAACAAACAAGAAGAGTCTTTTAAAAAAGAATTTGAAAAAAGCCAGGAAAAGCTAGAAAAGGCAGAGAAAGACGGGAAAAGCAAAGAAGATTTAGACAAAATGAAAAAAGAGTTTGAAGAAAAGCTTGCGCCTAAAAGAGAGAGCCTGCTCAAACTTAATGAACAGCTCACCGCCAAGCTGCAACTGGAAATCTTAGATTCAGTCAAAAATGTCGCTAAAAAAGTCGGCATTGACATGGTCTTAGATAAACAGGTCGTAATTACTGGCGGCATGGACTTAACCGAAATGGTAATTAATGAACTGAATAAATGAAGCTTTGCGACCTGGCTAAGCTTGTATCAGGTAAGATCATAGGCAGCGGCGATGTTGAAATTACCGGCGTGGCGCAGGCCAGCGAGGCCAAATCAGGTGATTTGGTCTTTGTGCTTGATAAAAAATTCCTCGCCGAGTCCCTTAGCTCAAAAGCTACGGCCATCCTAGCTCAAGAATCCATGCCAATTAAAAATAAAGCTGCCATCCTAGTGGCCAATCCCCGTCAAGCAATGGCGAAAATTTTGGCCTGCTTTGCCCCACCCAAAAGCCAGGCCTTGGGGATCCACCCCACAGCAATAATCCCCTCCTCCTGCCACCTCGGCCAAAACGTTTTCATTGGACCATACGTTGTTTTAGAAGACAATGTAAGTATCGGCGCTGGAACAATTATTGAGCCACAGGTATTTATTGGTCGGGACTGTCAAATCGGCCAACAGGTAATTATTCATTCCGGCGCCAGGATTGGCATCGACGGCTATGGTTATGTCCAAGTCGAGAAAAAACACATCAAGATCCCCCAGATCGGCAAAGTGATCATTGAGGACGAGGTTGAGATCTACGCCAATGTCTGCATCTCTCGGGCAACCCTGGGCTCAACAATCATTGGGGCTGGCACCAAGATTGATAACCTCTCCCATGTCGCCCACAATTGCAAGATCGGGAAAAACTGCGCCATTGTTTCCTTGGTAGGGTTTGCTGGCTCGGTTACTTTAAAAGATAATGTTTATGTCGCTGGCCAGTCTGGCTTTAACGGCCACATTACCATTGGCGAAAATACCGTGGTGATGGCCAAGTCAGGGGTAACGAAAGATATTCCGGCTAATATGGTTGTTTCTGGCTTCCCTGCCCAGGACCACGGCAAAGAAATCAAAGAAAAAGCCACGCTCAAACGGTTAGCTAAAAAAAATAAATGAGGATTGCCTTCTTTAGCAACTCTTATCTCCCATATTTAAGCGGGGTAACTGTTTCAATTACAACGCTAAAAGAAGACTTAGAAAAACTCGGTCACACTGTTTTTATCGTTTGCCCCAAATACCCTGATCACCAGATCTCCAGATCCCCCATCTTCCGCCTACCCTCCATCCCCGCCCCTTACCCCGGCTACCGTTTAGTTTGGCCCTACTCTTACAAAATATTCAAAAAGCTTAAAGAGGAAAAGATTGACATCATCCACAGCCACCAGCCTTTTGGCATTGGGCTGGCAGCGATGTTTTTAGCCAGAAAAATGAAGGTCCCGTTTGTCTACAGCTTCCACACCCTCTTTTCCCGCTATGTCCATAACATCCCGCTGCTGCCGAAAAGGCTCTCCAAGTTCTTGATCTCGACTTATTTAACCTGGTTCTGTAATCAAACGGATACTGTTATCGTGGGGACAAAGATGGTCAGACGCTACCTAAAAGCCTGCGGGGTAAAAACTAGGATTGAGGTTTTGCCAACCGGCGTAAAGATCTCGCCTTCTCGATTGCGGCACTACGGCACTACGACACTACCCCAAAAAAACCTGTTGTATACAGGCCGGCTTTCTAAGGAAAAAAACATCCCGTTTTTATTAGAAGCCTTCCAGCTAATTGAACTGCAAGAACCAAATATTCAGCTTATTTTAGTCGGCGGGGGGCCGCTAGAAAAAGAAATCCGCGAGCGAGCCAACAAGATCTCACCTAAAATAATTGTAATCGGCCAAAAAAGCCGGGACGAAGTTTTGGAATACTACCACAAGGCGGAGATTTTTGTTTATGCTTCAAGGACGGAAACACAAGGTCTGGTCTTAACCGAGGCTAAAGCTTGCGGCCTACCAATTGTCGCTGTTTTTAGCGGCGCCCTAGCCGATGTTGTACAAAATGGGACTGACGGATATCTTGTTCCGCCAAATCATGAAAAATTTGCCGAGCAGGTTATTAAGCTCCTTAAGGATTCTGCCTTAAGAAAAGGGCTGGGGGGAAAAGCCGCGCAAGATGCCAAAGCACGGTTTTCTGCCACTTCGGTTGCAAAGAATTTTGAAACACTCTATAATTCTCTCATCACTTAAACGTGAGGAGGTTCTTTATGAATTTTCCAATGTCGACAGACCGACGGCACTTATCATTAAAAATTTTTGTTCTCCCTTTGGCCCTTTTGGCTTTGTCATTTTTAATTTGCGCCGCGCAAGCAGCCACCAACGTCTTCCCTAGTTCAGCCCTAAATGGCTCATCCGGCTTGATTCGCATCCCTTCGGCTGACATTATTCCTTACAAAAACTTCAACCTAGGTGGCGCTTATGGCCAAACACTTCCGGACAACGGCGCTAGCAATGAGGCCACTGCTTACTATATGATGAACCTGGGGACTTTTCACGGGGTTGAGGTTGGGATTGTCGGCGGCACTAACAAAGGCTCCAGCCAGGTACGCGAAGGGGTTTTTGTTAATATGAAGCTAGCCCTCTCTACCGGCGACGAGCCAGATCCCATGCTGCTCGCCATTGGCGTTGAAAACCTTTTCTCATATTCGCAAACTGATGTTTACATGGTGGCTACTAAATATTTTAAACAGGGGCCAAAGCTTACCTTTGGTTTTCAAGGCGATTTTCCTGGCAACCGTTTTCGTCCCCTGGGTATGGCTGGGATTGAATTTCCCATTGGCGACACAATGTATTTGCTTTCAGACCTGATTGCCGGCGAAACCTTAATGCAAGTCAACGGTGGCTTAAGGCTTTACTTAACGCCTATCTTTTCCGTTACTCTTTCTGGCCTTAACCTGGCCAATAATATTGACGCCAAGGACGCGCGCGCCGCCCTGGTTGGTTTTAGCTGGGCCAATCCTTTCTAATTTTGATGTTTGAGCAACTGATTAGGCAGGCGGTCAATAATATTAAAGATTACACCCCAGGGAAAAACCCTAGCCAGCCTGGGGTAGTTAAGCTAGCCTCGAATGAAAATCCCTTTGGTCCCTCGCCCCTGGCCCTGGCCGCAATCGCCAAAGAAGCGAAAAATCTTCACATTTACCCTGACCAAAAATCCTTGGCCCTGCGGGCTGCGTTGGCCAAACAATTAAACTTACACGAGGACAACGTTATTATTGGCAACGGGTCAGATGAGATTATGCAATTGGCAGCCGCGACTTTCTTAAAGCCTGGGGAAGAAGTCCTTATCCCTGGCCACACTTTTAGCCTGTACGAAACCTTTACCCATTTATTTGATGGCCAGCCTGTGGTGGTTGATCTCAAGGACAAGGAGCAAGACTTAGCTGCCATGGCCAAGGCAATTACCCAAAAAACAAAATTGATCTTTCTCTGCAATCCCCATAACCCAACTGGCACCATGATCTCAGCCGCTAATTTAGCAAGCTTTTTAACCAGCGTCCCAGAAAATGTGCTGGTTATTCTTGACGAAGCTTATGTTGAGTTTGCTGACGCCAAAGATTTTCCCAACACCTTAGCCTTGGTCAAGGAGCTTCCAAATGTCTTGGTCTTGCGTACTTTTTCAAAATATTTTGGCTTGGCTGGTTTGCGAGTTGGCTACGGCTTATCCTCAACAGAACTAGTCAAATATATGTTTCGCGTCAAGCCGCCTTTCAATGTCAACCGCTTGGCCCAAGCTGGCGCCCTAGCCGCATTAGAGGACAAAACGTTTTTAGAACAAACTTATAAAAACAATCTTAAGGGCCGGGATTATCTTTTCACAGAGTTGGACAAGCTAGGCTTGGAATACAAAAAGACGCAAGCCAATTTTGTTTTTATTAAGGTCAAGCAACCAGCAGACGAGCTTTTCTTGCAACTGATGAAACAAGGGGTAATTGTCCGGCCGCTGACCAGCTTTGGCTTGCCAGAAGCAATAAGAGTTTCAATTGGCACAAAAGAGCAAAACAAAAAGTTTATACAAGCTCTGGCTCTACAAAAAGCTCAAGCGGCGGGGTAGGGTTTCCTTCCCCTCCATTTATTAATTTGGCTCTGGCCGGGTAAATAGCAACTCTGTCAATAGTCTTTCTGCCAACTGATTCTTAGTGTGGGCCATTCGAGTTTCGCCAAGAACTCTGGCTGAGCTTAACGCCGCAGCTAAAATCTCTTCCCTTTGATCTCCCCACCCTTCGGTCGCCGCTAAAAGATATGGAACAGCCTTGAGTGGATCATCGGCAAATTGATCAATGATCACACTCATGCTCCTGCCTACTGTTTCGGGCCTGTTATCATTACACAAAATTTTAAAAACTAGAGCGAATTGCGCTGGGCTTTTAACCTTGGAACAGGCTCCTGCCAAAAGCTCTCTGGTCAGCCCACTAACCCTCGCTCGGAATAAAGAAGAGTCAAGACACTGGCCCCAAAGGTCTGCCTGCTCTTCATCAGGTAGATAAGAAAAGGCCGCAAAAAAGAGCTGCCCCAACCTGTACGCTGGGAAATCGTCACTATTACTAGACAAAAAACTTATCAGGTCGCTCTCCTTAAGCCCATGACTTGCCACTGCTAAATATGTTGTCATTTCATCATCGCTATAACATAGCGCCCGAGTGTATAGGGAGCTCCGTTTTGCTTGAGGCAAACCGGCAAATAAAAACAAGGTAATGCTAACAGAAACCCCAACCAGCTGACTAATCCCTTGTGTTTGGCCACAGATCCTCGCGCGCGACGCAGTAGAAATCCTATTTGTTACCTCCTCACAAATAGCCACCCGCTCGGCTATTGGAAAATTATTCAAAACAATAAAAGCTGCTTCCGCCCTGGGAATTAAAGGCAAATGCGCCGTTACCTTAAGCAAAATTTCTTTCTTCTCTCCAGCAGATAGGTTGCTTGTTGTGCTCTTAAAAAGTTCTTGCCAATATCCTTTTTGATCAAAACACCTCTCATCAAAGGCCCGCTCAAGCCCCATTAGCAGATGCAAAATTTCTGCTTCGCCTAATTGCGACTCCCGGGCTAATGCCACCGCCACAGTTATTAAAGACTCCGGGTCCTGACATAAAACTGTCCGCAGGTTTTCCAACGTTGCGGCCCTTTCTGCGCCATGTAATCTAGTCACCACTTCTCGCCCAGCTGGCAAGCCTTGGCCAACCAAAGGTTTCCCGGCCCTAACTCTTTCTGCGGCTCTCGCTACCACGGCCAACCAATTTATCGGTAAGTGCTTTGAAACTTCTGTCATAATTTAAAACCCCTTTCTTTCGCTTTATGATCGGAACCTGAGCCTGAACGTCTCGGCTCCTCGCTCCTTGGAAACCTATACTATATTATCAAAAAAAACTTACAAAAATTTCACTTTTGGGTTAATTCAATATATAATTAATACAATGCTCAAACAAACCCCGCTCCTTGAAAAACACCGCCAACTTGGCGCCAAGGTTGTCCCGTTTGCCGGCTTCGAGATGCCGGTTTCCTACAAGAGCATTATCGAAGAACACAACGCTGTCAGAAATAATGTCGGTATTTTTGATATCGGCCATATGGGGCTGATTAAAATTGAAGGGGACGAAGCCCTGGCCCTAATCCAAAAAGTTAGCACCAATGATGCGGCAAAATTAGAACTTAACCAGTGCCAATACTCTGTTTTATGCAATGAAAATGGCGGCACAATTGATGATATCCTAGTTTATCGCCTCCCAATGTCATATCTAATAGTAGCCAATGCCTCAAACATGGATAAGGTCTTGGCCTGGCTAAAAACTCAAGCCAAAAACTTTGCAAAAGTGACAGTTGGGAGCTATGAAAACTATTGCATGCTCTCTCTCCAAGGGCCACAGTCCAAAGTCGTGGCGGGAAAAGTGCTAAGCCTTGACCTAACAACCCTAAAGCGCAACCATTTAATTTGGTGGAAGGACATTATTATTTCAGGGACCGGCTATACCGGCGAAGATGGAGTGGAATTGATTGTCGCAAAGTCAGAAGCCCCTAAAATCTGGCAAATGTTTATTGACGAAGGGGTCCAACCTTGCGGCTTAGGGGCACGCGACACTTTGCGGCTCGAAGCAGGCTTGCCTCTTTACGGACATGAATATAATGAGGAGACCTCTCCCCTTGAAGTCGGTTACGGCTGGGCAGTTAAGTTTGATAAGGGCGATTTTATTGGACGAGCAGCCCTGTTAAAAGAAAAAGAGACCGGCCTTAAGAAGCAATTGGTTGGGCTTGAGTTTGATGGACGAGCAATTGCCAGGGAAGGGTATTCGATATTTGATATTCGAAATTCGATATTCGTTGGGAAGGTTACTAGTGGCACTTTTTCACCGACGCTAAATAAACCGATCGCCCTGGCTTTCATAGATCATAAAAACGGTGATTCAGTGAATGTCGAGATCCGCGGCCAAAAAATCCCGGCCAAGGTTGTTGCGAAAACATTTTACAAGCGATAGAATAATCATGGAGGTGCCGAATGCCCTTTAGTAACATGGATCATAAAAAAATTTATTATTATGTGATTTGTGTCATGACGTTTTTTGTTTTGCTCTGGGGAGCGATTGATCTGGCAAGTTCCTCGATCGGCCTGATCAATCTGCACCGTAGCGCGCAGAACATCTCACTCCCCTCTGACGAATCCCCGCTCCCGCCAGAAAAAGGCGACCAGACCTTTGATTTTTACTATCAAGACAAAATGCTGCAAGACCGTTTTTGGGACAGCTTGGTGCGCGTCTTGCTCTCTGGGGCGATCTTTGTCTATTGCCGATACACCATTGAAAAACTGGAGGACAAAGCATGAGCGAAATAATCATTCCTGATAATTTAAAATACACCAAGGAACACGAATGGACCAAAATCGAAGGGAGCATCGCAACAATAGGCATCACAGCCTTTGCCCAGGACCAATTGGGAGATGTTGTTTTTGTAGAGCTCCCGGCTGTTGGCAAAGAGCTAAAGGCCGGGGACGAGTTTGGCGTAGTTGAATCAGTCAAGTCTGTCTCCTCGCTTTACGCCCCTGTTTCTGGCAAGGTGGTTGAGGCAAACAGCGCGCTGGCCAACAATACAAAAGCTGTTAATCAAGATCCATATGGCCAGGCATGGATGATCAAAATCGCCATGTCTAATCCGGCAGAAGTAGACAGCCTTCTTTCAATGGCGCAATACGAGGAAAGCCTGGCCGGCAACTAACGTGTCATACGTATCAAACACTGAGGCAGATCAAAAAGAGCTGCTTAAGACCATTGGTAAAAAATCACTTGATGAGCTCTTTAAAGATGTCCCGGAAAAGGTCCGGCTCAAGGATGACTTAAAACTCCCAAAGCCCTTGAGCGAGCCTGAATTACTTGAAGAGCTAAGATCATTATCAGACAAAAATTCCGCCCCTCATTCCTCTCCCTATCCTTTTCTGGGTGGTGGCAGTTACAATCATTTCATTCCCAGCGTGGTCAAGCACATAATTTCACGCTCAGAATTTTACACAGCCTACACCCCATATCAAGCCGAGATCAGCCAGGGCATTCTCCAAGCAATTTATGAATATCAAACCATGATCTGTGAGCTAACTGGCATGGACGCAACCAATGCCTCCATGTACGATGGGGCTACTGCCATGGCTGAGGCCGCCCTCCTCGCCTGCCGCGCCACCAGACGAAAGGAAATCTTGGTTACACAGACAGTTAACCCCAATTATCGCGCAGTGCTAAAAACTTACGCTGCTGGCGCTGATTTAGTTGTTAAAGAAATTCCGTATGACAAAAAAACAGGGACGATAGCCGAGATTCGAAATTCGATATTCGACATTCGGACGGCCTGTTTTATCCTGCAACAACCTAATTTCTTTGGAAACCTTGAAGATATCAATGGTCTAGCAGAGGACATCCACAAGCAGGGCGGGCTGTTTATCGTCAGCGCTGATCCGATCTCGCTTGGACTATTAAAAGCACCTGGCGATTATGGGGCAGACATTGTAGTAGGAGAAGGACAATCCTTAGGTAATCCGCAAAATTTTGGCGGCCCGGGACTGGGCATTTTTGCAGTCAAGAAAAACTTTATTCGCCAGATGCCAGGAAGAATTGTAGGACAAACTGTTGATAGCGACGGAAAACGCGGTTTTGTTTTGACTTTGTCAACACGCGAGCAGCATATCCGCCGCGAAAAAGCGACTTCAAATATTTGCAGCAACGAGGCCCTCTGCGCTTTGGCGGCCGGAGTTTATCTTTCGGTCATGGGCAAGCAAGGCCTGCGCCAAGTTGCTAAGCTGTGTTTGCAAAAAGCGAATTATTTGAAAAAGAAGCTCCCCTCACACCTCATACCTTTCCCCCTCACCCCCTCGTTTAAAGAATTTGTGGTTAGGATAGAAAAGCCGGTTGGGCTTGACCTCGCGCCGTTTTATCCCGAGTTAAAAGGTTGCCGCCTGATTTGTGTGACAGAGCTGGTAAAAAAAGAAGCCTTGGAAAAACTTGCCAAAGAACTTTAGTCATACTTATCAGCTGTTTAACCTCCTTCCCGTTTTATCCCCCCCAGCAAAATAACCTGAAATTTTTAAAAATAGTACACGAAACTAAGTTAAGAGAGTTCCGAAAAGCTCGCTTTTCTCGCGTAGGCACCCCTCTTAGGGGTGCTGCTTATCGTCGAGACGCCGAGCCTTTGAGGCTCGGCTACGCGGATAAGGAGGAAATTATTCGGAGCTCTCGTTAAGAGAAAACTCAAAAAAGGAGGTGAAAAAATATGGACATTTCTATGACAAGCGTAGTTGGCAAAGGGAGCGTTAAAGAAGCTGGTCAGTCTGGCCCAGCAAGAATAACAGTAACCAGCACTAACATAGAGCTAACCGGTGGACAAGGGGCAGACGGCTCGCTGCAGGTTAATATTACAGCCAACCTCAGCCAAAATATTCCACCAGGGATATAACTTAGCCAGAGTTGCAATCCACACCAACACTGATTACCCGCAACAAACTGTGCCCGTCAGACCGGGAACAAGACAAATTCAGCTAAGAAATTTGTACTTAAACCACTCTCTAGATTTCCCTACTGAGTACATAAAGGTCATACTCATCAGCTCAACCGGTCGGCCACCTATTGAGATTCACTTTGATGCGAATTTTCCTGGCGACAATTGATTATTTAGTTATCTAACTAAAATGAGCCCTCATATTTGGGGGCTCTTTTTTTGAGATAACCTGAAATTTCCCAAATCACCCCCCGATAAACAATTACCATGGGCTGGACAGATCTAGTAACAACTTTTCTTCCCCTATCTTGTTCTGGAACAGCAAGTTCTCAAACCAGCTATAATGATGAAAACTGTTCTGCCTTTTCTAATGACCCACCCAATCCAACCGCAGCCGTAAGCCAAGAGCCAGAAGCTCGCCTGCCGCTAATTGAATACGAATGTGAAGAAAGGGCCATCTGCCAAGCCCCACCAATCATCAGCGCTGACCTGTCAGCAGAAGAGTGGCAAGAAGCACAAACCCTGGCTGAAAACATTATTGGAAAAATCAACTTAAATCTTAGTCTTAACAATATTGTCTCTGATGTTAGGGCCTATGCCCTGCCAGAGAAAGCCCCAATTATGTTGGCTGCGATTAATATCTTAGTTAACGAAAATGAAGTTAATTGTTTGCTTCATCCCTGCCAGCTAGATGCTCTGGTCACCGCCTTACAACACAGCCTCGAAGAAACAAGCGAGGTCAGCCCACAGTATTTAGGAGATCTAGTTCCGCAAATTAACCTTGCTTTTGACCAAGCATTTTACGAGCAAACCCTTGATTTAGCCGCCATCTTCTTTCGCATCCAAAGGGCCCACGACCCAGAAAATCCTTTTCATGGCGGCTTGTTTTCCAACGATCTAGTTAATTGCGGTGGCCACCTTGACGCAGGCGATAACAATACATATTTATATACCGAGGCCCCGGCCATGCTCGCCTTAATGTTTGCTTACGAGCAAAGTGGCGACCAACGTTTCCTTGAGGAGGCAGAATATGGAGCAAGATTCTTAAGTGGCTTAGTTAGGACCGATGGCTCAATGTGGAGCGCAGTTTTCTCTGGCTATCCACCCTACTCTCCAACCGAAGAGAGCACTCGAGGTGAGATGAGACCGCTGCAAAACAACATGTGGGGACCAACTGAATGGGGAGCCAGCATCGCGGCAGCACTTTTTGTTCGCTGCGCGGCCCATCAAGTTGGCAGTAGCCAATACCTCAAAACTGCAGAGGATCTTGGCGAACCACTTATGGAGGGTTACGCTCAAGACATAACAGCTGGAGATCTGGGCAATAACCTACAAGGCTTTGGCGCCTTGATCAGTTACAACCTGACCCTTTATCAAATCAGGCACGACCCTTTTTATTTGCAAAGGATAGAATCGCTCACGAATGAAATTTTAAGCGCCCAAACATGCGAAGGCTATTTTGCTTTTAAGGACCAAATTGCTTTTCAAGATTATGTCCCGCACCTCTTCATTGAATCGCTCTACGAGCTGAGCCAATTTTATCGCGAGCAGGGTTTGGCTAACCAAGCCAGCCGAATTGAAACTTGTATTTTGAGCCTCGCTCGTTTCTTGCTTAGCACAACTGATCATATTTATAACAGGGTGCGTTTTTTAATTGATGGAGAATCTCAAATGTCGGTCCCTCTGCAACCCTGGATGACCGGCACCAACAGAGGGGCCAACAGTTATATTTTATCCTCAGCAAACGTTTTTGCCATTGCCTATCAAATATCAGGGGATCCCTTTTATCTCCAAGCCGCGGAAGACCAATTGCGCTGGGTCTTTGGCCGCAACCCGTTTGGCGTTAGTTTTTTTACGGGGATTGGAGACAATCTTTCACAATATCACGCCCGCTTGGCCCATGACCCAGTTTATCAGCAGATAGCTGCCAACGGAGCAGTCCCTGGTGGGATCGTTAATGGCTTAGCCGAACGTTGGGGCAGCCCTTATATTGACCTGGCCCCTTTTCCAAAAGAGCCACCGTCATGGCAAAGCAACGAAGTCTGGCTCCCGCACACAGCTTGGTTTGTGCTAGCAGCAACAAGGCTGAACTCTTTATAGCCCATTCCCTAGCCCCAGTACCTAATACCCAAAATCACTTCATAAAATCCAGATCATTCAAACTGACCGCCTCAAAACCATCGTCCCGGCTTTTGACCTTGCTCTCGTGATAATCGCTAATGTCAATCTCTACCTCTTCTGCGGGCCGAGCCTCTTCTACCTCCCAATGCTCAAAAAGATTGTCCGGCACATCCTCAATATAGCGCGAAGGCTTCATCAAAACCTGGCCTTCGTAACCTGAATAGACTAAGGGATAAGAAAGATAAAGCTGATCCTTGGCCCGGGTCACGGCCACATAAAAGAGCCGGCGCTCCTCCTCCATTTCCTCATCCTTGCCAAAACTTAAATATGAGGGGAAACGGCCATCTGCCAGCCAAACCACAAAAACAACTTCCCACTCCAGCCCCTTGGCCTGATGCACGGTTGAAAGGACACAGGCCTCTTTGTCCCCCGGCTCGCCCCCGGAAGCAATTGTTTCTGATTCCAGGCCAGAGACTAAAGCGAGCGAACTTAAAAGCTCTTCCAAATTTTTGAATTGGATTGAATAGGTCCCGAGCTGTTCCAGATCTTCCAAGCGGTCGCGATAATTTGGGTACTGCGCTTTCAAATATTCAGCGTATTCAGAGGCGGCAATCACCTTGATCATCTCAGCCGGCTTATCTTCCAGCTCTTTTAACTGCCTAAGCAAAGCCTGAAAAGATTTAAAAGCACTTTCCGCGCCCTGCGGGACAACCGTTAGCACCCCATCAGAAAAAATCTCTTCAAGCGGCTTAGCGTTCTTAATAATATATTGAAAGATCTTTTCCGCGGTTGCTGGGCCAACCCGGTCAAGGAGTTTTAAAACCCGACTCCAAGAAACCTCATCATACGGGTTGTGCAAAATTTTCAAATAGGCAAGAACATCTTTAATATGAGCCTCCTCAAAAAACCTGATCCCTGACCTGACCTCAAAAGGAATGCCACGCTTGGTTAGCTCCATTTGAATTTCCATTGATTGATAATGTGAGCGATAAAGGACCGCCATCTCATTAAGCGAGAGCCCTTCTTCGCGCAACTCAAGCATTCTCTGAGCAATAAAAGCCGCTTGTTCATAAACTGTACTAACAGAAATCAAAGCTGGCTTATCCCCTGTCTGGCGATTGGCCAGTAAGGTTTTATCAAAGCGCTCTTTGGCTTGATTAATTGTCTCGTTGGCTAAATCTAAAATTTCCGGGGTGGAGCGATGGTTGATCTGGAGCTTATAAATTTTCGCGTCTGGATAAACACTAGGGAAATTAATAATATTTTTAAAGTGGGCGCCGCGGAAAGAATAAATCGATTGAGAGTCATCTCCCACCACCATTATGTTTTTATGGTGTGAAGCTAAGATATTAACAATGCGAGCCTGCAAATAATTAGTGTCCTGGTACTCATCAACCATTACGTGCAAAAATTTGCGGCTATAATTCTGGGCAACTTCGTCGTTCTCGCTTAAAAGCCGCCACCAGTAAAAAAGCAGGTCGTCAAAGTCCATTAAATTATTGCGTTTTTTGCGGGCTTGGTAGAGCTCATGGATTTTTTCAATATCCAAAGTCAACGGCTCAAATTGCGCATAGTTGTAAGCAATGACGTCAGCCACTGCTCGTCCGGTGTTAATCGCCAAACCAAAAATAGACAAAAGCGCGTCGGCTTTGGGGAATTTTTTCGCTTTGACGTCTATATTAGCCTCGCCAACACAGGCACCAACCAGATCTTTTGAGTCAGCGCGGTCAAGAATATTATAGTTCGGATTAAAGCCGATCAGCTTGGCGTGCCGTCGCAAGAATCGGTTAGCAATATGATGAAAAGTCCCACCCCAAAGTCCTTTTATATCATGACCAAGCAATAATTCTGCGCGCGAAACCATTTCCTTGGCCGCTTTATTAGTAAAGGTAACCAAGAGAATGCTATCAAGGGGAACGCCGGACTCAACCAAAAAAGCCACGCGGTAAGTAACAGTCCTAGTTTTGCCAGAACCAGCACCAGCAATGACCAGCATTGGCCCACCCTTGGACGTAACAACTGGGAGCTGCTCTTCTGTCAGTTCCTTTTCATAATCAATGCGAAACTTCTGATCCGCATTAAAATGGGATTGTAATACATATTTGCGAGGCATAACGAAGCCATTATATCACACGATTACGAATCATCGAATTTCGACTATCAAATATCGTCCCTATAATTTCCCCCATTTGATAAGGCAGGGACTAACAATTTCTTCGCGACCTACCCCATTACTGTTTCCGGAAAAAGAACCACTAATAAAAATATCCCCGTCAGCGCCAAGAATAAGAGCCTTCACCGCTGTCGTACCACCAGCATATACCAAGCCACTCCCCATCTGGTCCCAAGCAGCGCCTGTCCAGCGATTGACCCCACCAGAAAATGTTCCTCCAGCGTAAAGGTTCCCATTGTTATAGACAAGTGCATCAACCTCAGAGGCAAGCCCATCTCCTAAGGCTCTCATTCCTTCTGTGGAATCCCATCTGACAATGTGATTGGCCAGAATAATATCGCTATTACTATTGTACGCACGTTCAAAACTACCACCAACATATAAACACCCGTCATCACCAGGGATCAAAGAATAAACAGCTCCGGCAACCCCATTCCTCCCAGCACCTGGAACGCCTAAACACCCCCAAAAACCATCTTCCCAATAAGCTACATAATTGTTATTATAGCTAGTCCCTTCTGAAGTTATCAAAGCGGTAAAACCACCCCCCAGATAAAGACGGTTCCCTACAACAGCCAAAGCGTTTACTTGATTATTTGTCCCAGAGTCTGGCCCATCAATACCAGACCAACGGCTGCCGTTATATTTTGCGACATACTTTACATCAAGAGAACTTCCAACTGGATAGCCTAGCGAAGCAGGATTGTAAACAGTAGTAAAATTCCCACCCGCATACAAAACTCCACCCGACCACACTAAAGCACGAACAGTATTATTCGCGCCATTATGTGCCAAGGATTCGCCAACCCTGCTCCAGGTTGAACCATCCCATTTGGCAATATTTTGCGCAGCAAAACCGGAATCTCCAACAGTAGCAAAGCTACCCCCCACATAAAGATTGCCGCTCTCATCCAGCGCCAAAGCATTTACAATTCCACCAACTCCACCGCCAACCCCTGTCCACCCCTCTGTTTCACTCCAAACAGCCAGGTGATTACAATCAATAGTCTTTATAATTCCAGTAAATTCACCAGCAATATATAATTTATGGTGGTCATAGTCATAAGCCATAGCATTGATTTGGTCAGTAGGATAGCAGTCTGATGAAAATATCCCTTGCCACCAAACAAGGTCATATTGCTTCCTATTTTCTCCGCTTGGGTTCCAGCCACTCTTGCTCGCATACAGCTGGATCTGGCTTGAGTTGCTCAGTTCAATTGATGAACCCGTAAGCCACCCGCCCCCAGCCTTATAATTAAAAGTCACATCGGGTGTCGCACAAGAAAAGTTCACTGTTAAGGATCTGGCCTCATAAGTTGTTTCGGCCTCATTAAAGGTCGGCAAAAAAGGTTGTAAAGTAAAAGCGTTACTCACCACATCACTAGGAACAAAATTATTACAAACTGTCTTAGCTGATATTGATTTGTTGCTACCAACCAAAATCTCTTCTGGAATAGCATCTGCTGTATTATCTGGCGACTCCCCTGCCACAGTAGTATAGCTAATTCCAAGGCCGCTCAGACCTGCCGGGACGCCAAGAGGCAAAGCTAAAGTCACTCTTTGCGGCTCATTAAAAGTCCCGCCAGTCGGCGTAACTACAGGCGCACGCGGCAATTTCAAAGTAAAGGTCCCGCTGGCAACCTCGCTGGGAGAAAATCCCGCGCGAAAAGCCAAGGCTTTAATAGTTGTTGTCTGATGAATCGTAATCCCATCTGTTGGCGAATAAAGGAAACAAGTGTCTGTCGCCTCAGGAACAGGAGGAGCATTATTTATCGTATAATAAATCGCCTCTCCTTCCCGATCTTCAAAAGTAATCCTCTTTGTATAGGCGGTTGTTGACCCGGGAATTGACCCAACCCCCCAATCAGGCGACTCAGGAGTCCCCAATAAAGTAGTAGTAGTACTGGTGGTACTAGTGGTGGTTGCTCCAAGGGCTAGAGTTGTTGTGCTGCCACCACTACTATCAAGCGTTGTACTGGTTGCTTCATCTGGTGCCATCGCAGCTTCTTCCATCACGTTCCCACTACAGCCAATTGTGATTGCCATAATACCCAAAACCATACCTACCAATAACAAACCCAAGATCACATATACTTTTCTCTTTGTCATATCCATCTCCTTTTGCCTTGCTTTTAGGCTATTATCATATATTTTAACAACTTAAAACCTGCGTGAAAACATGATTCTATTTGGCTAAATCCCTTGATTCTTGCGGAATTACCCAGAAAATGGTATAAACAAATGAAGCTAACTTTTAGTTAGGTTCATTTGTATGCGA
>Ga0210017_1001209_pt1 | contig 22564 bp, 20 predicted proteins | sample CryGeyCG2014_020_FD_183966 | JGI IMG/M metagenome (GOLD analysis project Ga0210017, IMG submission 183966) | Groundwater microbial communities from aquifer - Crystal Geyser CG08_land_8/20/14_0.20 (SPAdes) (version 2) | ecosystem: Environmental > Aquatic > Deep subsurface > Groundwater | place... | reverse complement strand
AGGGTCCTTGGTTCGAGCCCAAGAGGAGGAGCATAAGCAAAAAGGCTATCAGAAATGACAGCCTTTTTTGGTTTCAGTTAGTTACCTGCAATTGGATAGCGAACTTATAAAGAAATTAATCAGCAGGTCTTTAGTTTGAGCTCAAGAGGGCCTGTCCCGAAAGCGAAGCGATTCGGGAAGGAGCCTAAGCAAAAAGGCTATTAGAAATGACAGCCTTTTTTGGTTTCAGTTAGTTACCTGCAATTGGATAGTGAACTTAAAAAAAATTAATCAGCAGGTCTTTAGTTTGAGCTCAAGAGGGCCTGTCCCGAAAGCGAAGCGATTCGGGAAGGAGCCTAAGCAAAAAGGCTATCAGAAATGACAGCCTTTTTTGGTTTCAGTTAGTTACCTGCAATTGGATAGTGAACTTAAAAAGGAATTAATCAGCAGGTCTTTAGTTTGAGCTCAAGAGGGCCTGTCCCGAAAGCGAAGCGATTCGGGAAGGAGCCTAAGCAAAAAGGCTATCAGAAATGACAGCCTTTTTTTTATACCCTTATTTGACAAGCTACTAACTTTATATTTTACTTTCTTAGGGTGCCGATAAATTAACTATTGAATATACTCCTATTTAATAGAGTCATTGAATATCATTCACCTAAAAAATGATTAATGTCATCTTTTTATTAAAATAAATTCTTTTCCTTTGAAATGTTTATTATTATTTATTTTAAATAAAAAAAAGCGCTTATCTAGAGTTTGTTTTTGGAATTGCTCAATAATGATTGATAACCCTACTTCTTTTTTATTAAATTGAGTTTGTTAAAAGTAATTAAAGCTATTTTACAAATTGAATCTATAAAAATCATTAATCCTTAAATAAATATTCAACCAAAATAATTCAAAATCAACCAAAAATGAAAACTCAAAACAAATTTCTTATTGTCAGTTTAATAATTTTTATTGCGGTAAGTTGTTCTACAACAGCCCGCTTTGTACCCGTTCCTGTTACGCGAGTTATAGAAAAAGAGCGAATTGTCAACAAACCTTTTGAGGTTGTTTGGCAGAGTGCTGTAGAGTGGTTTGCTACACATAACACGCCAATTAAAAATATGGATAAAAGTTCTGGATTAATTTCAACAGAATACAGTCTTCCATTGAGCGATGCCTCGCGCTATATGGATTGTGGTAGCACAAAATCATCTTTTTCGGGTTATACAAACCTAGAAAATCACTCTGGAAATTTTAATGTATTGTTAAAAAAAGTTGGCGATAACGCAACAAAAATAAATATTAATGTATTTTTTGGATGCTCTGTTAATACTTATCAATCTAAAGGCTTATTAAGCACCGATTATGTGCTTAAATCAAGTTCTAGAATAAATTGCACCACTACGGGTACTCTTGAAAAAGAAGTGTTAGATTATATTGAGGCGTTTTAATTAAATTTAGAACTAATGTTCCTTTTAAATAACAGAATTACACCTCTTTTTGCAACCATTATAATGGTTATTTTTTTCGCAGAATCATTCAATTTGAATGCGCAAGCCGGAGCGCCACTTGTTTTAGGTGACCAAATTATCTACTACCCAAAGCTTTCAACCAAAAATCAAAGTTTTGACCAAGTTAAAACCAACCTTTCAGACGTTTTAAAAAAAGTTGGGCTAATTTATGATTTCAAAAATAAGAAAGCGCTAAATGCCAAAGACATCAAAGGAATTTCGGTTTTAGACGATAGAATTGAAATTGAAGCTAGATCTAAAAAGAATAACCTCTCACTTTATTTTTCGAAATTGATTGACAGTACTATGGTTCTTTACACCTATCAAAATGCTTGGCACTATGTATATTGTCCTTCTTTAGTCAATTTTGTTTTTTATGATTTAAGCAATGCCCAAACTTTGGCGGATAATATCTATTACATTCAATATCCGTTAATTAATAAGCGCAGAGATTCATTAATTGAAGTATTCAAACCCTTGGCTTTAAAGTATCGTTCATTAGCCGAAAAACCAATAGTTTCAGAAGAACAACGCAAATTATTTGTGCAAGCCGACCTACTCAATCAACAAAAAAACTATATAGAAGCCATAAAATTATATAATAAGGCAATTGCAATTGACAAAACCGCTTACCCTTCGGCCCTTTCTAACTTGGCCTTGCTCTATGCGCAAGCTAACTTTTTTGATTATGCCATCTATTCTATGAAATGTTATTTGCTTATTGAACCCGATGCCGAGGATGCTCGAAATGCCCAAGATAAAATTTATGAATGGGAAGGAATTATAAGTAACTAACTGTAATTTAACTATTTTATAAAAAAATATTGTGAATATTTTTAAACCCATATTGCTATTAGCTTTATTTTTTTTATTGAGTTCAGTAAAATTACTAGCCCAAGAAAACAAAGATTTAGATTCTATTTCTCCGTTTAATACAGCTGAATTAACAAATGCAAAAAAGCATTTAGCTGAGCAACTAAAATTTAATACCCAGTTTATTGGACTTATAGTTGAACATGAAAACACTCTTATTAATTTGGGTATTCCAACCGGGATTTTGGTGTTTGATAATCGCATTGAATTCAGCTTTAGCGGTCAAATTAACAGTCCTTTTCCGGTGATAAACATTAATTATACTTACCTTATCAACAATCGTTTAAAAATGTCTAGAATTGAAAGTAGAGCATCAAATGGGACTGTCGTTATTGAGAATCATTTAAAAATTGGCGGTTTAACACTCACAATTAATTGGGCTTATAAAAACACCTTAAGTTCCATAATGAATGATTTGACATTCATTCAAGCAAAACTGCAAGACACCTACTTTGATATGGCAACATTTGAAGTGAAAGCTCTAAAATACCGTTCTCTAAAAGAAAAACCACCGCTCTTAGAAGAACAAAGAAAATATGTTGTACAAGCCAACACGTTTACACAGCTCCTAAACTATTATAAGGCTATTGAATTATATCTTAAAGTCATTAAGCTAAACCAAACAAACTATCCCGAAGCTTATTTAAACTTGGCTTTACTTTCGGGTCAAACGGGGCAATTTTATGCTGCCATTGCCAATATGAAAAAGTATTTATTATTACAACCCTCTTTATCAGATACAAAAAAAGAACAAGACAAAATAAAGGAATGGGAAATTATGTTGCAAAATTAATCAAATAAAAAGTTTGTAATTATGAAAAATAGCTTCAAATATTTGTTTGTTTTACTCACAATGGCAACTTGGCTTGGCAATCAAAAAGCTTTTGGGCAATCGGCTATTGGACAATTAGAAAGCATGACTGGTCAAAAAATTAATCGCGGTAGCAGTTCATCTAATTATAATTATAATGCTGAGATGAATACAATGATTGCCGGAACAATCGCTCAAGGTTTAATAGCTTCTATTTTTGGTTCTACAAATAGATCAATACAACCGGTTCACGAAGCAAAAACGCAACCGTCAACACTCACAACACAATTTGCAGGCGAACAACAACGCGTTCAATTGGCTTTATTACTCGCTAAACATAAAAAATTGATGGAACTCTATAAATTTTTAGATGGTACTCAAAATACTATGTATAAACCACTAAGTGGCTCAATCAATTATAAAGCCATATCAGATGTGAGTGCGCCAATGACTCAAGAAGAGCGCGAACGACAAAATCTTATTAAACATGGTGTTAGCCTTACATGGGACTTTAATTCATGGGCGCAAATAAATGAAAATAGCGGTGAAATTGAAGCGGCTAATTCCTACAAAAAAACCAAAGCCGATAACTATCTAGATGATGCCATTAACAAAATTGAGACTCTTCCCGGAGGTGTAGGCCGCATTCCCGCTTTAGCCGGCAGGTTTATGGTAAATATAAAAGACGAAACCATGTCTTATCTTAATGATGCTACCAATGCCGCTGTCAGTAATAATATTTCAAGAATGGAAGAAACTGGACAAGTAGATTTAGGTAAAAAAATTGCTAATAATGCGCTTATAAAATCCGCCAAGCAAACTGTAAATGCTTATGTTGACCAAGGTAAAGACGTTGTAAAAGGTTTTTTTGATGATGGCATGAAAGAAACAAATTTTGGTTTATTGAAATCGGGAAGTGAAGATTTGCTTAAAAGCTTAAAAATTTATGCACCAACGTCTAATGCTTGGAAAGTTGGCTTGAAAAAATATTAATAGTCATGAAAAAGCTAATCCTAAATTTTCAGATAATTTTATGTTTAATCCTTGCACAAAGCAATTTTGCTCAGCAAAAAGACTCCTTGCGTTATGAAGTGATGCTAAACGGCAAAATGCTATCCGATTCACTTAAAAATGAACCTTTTATAAATGACATTGCTGTTTCACCAAATAAATACATAACCCTAGTAGCCGACAAAAATTTTTATATGTTAGGCTGGGGCGGTCTTTCAACATTTGGAAATAAAGCCGATACCACTATCAATGCCTTTTCTTATACCACAGAAGGCCTTTTAATGGCTATAAAAAATGACGAATTGTGCTTTATGAATGAACTGGGAAACCTTGACAAGCTGGTTAAACTGCCTTCTTCAAATATGAAAATAGCTTCAGGCAAGGAGGTTATGTATTTATTCGAACAAAATAAAAGTGACAGCCTATATCCACTTTTTGCTTTTGCTAAAGGTGGAAAATACAAACAACTTTTAGTTTCGCCTAAGCCCATAACCGCCGTTGTAGAAATGAAAGACTCTATTTATCTGGCAATTGGAAGTGGCCTTTTTTCCTTCTCACCAAAGGACGGTAAGCTAAATTTAATATCTGGCTTTCAAAAAGAGAATGTCATTAAATCAATGACGGTTGACTTAAAAAATTACATCCTTTATATTGCAACTAAAGCGGGCATTTACGCACTTAAAGATAATAGTTTGGTATTTATAACGAGTGATTTTAGCGGAAGCATTCTTAAATTTTTCAACGATGGTCTCATTGTTTTTAATCCCGAAACCTATGATATTTTAAGAATCGTAAATATTGGCAAATCAATAAAATTTTAACTGTTTACAATTTTAGTTTTAATGGCATTTACTTCCTTTTATTTTTCAATATATTAATTTACAGCTTATTATAATCATAAGCCCTAACCCAATCATAAAAAAAAATTGCAAAAAACTTCATTATTGGTAGGGTAAATCTGCCATAAATTGTTTAACACTTGAGCGCATTAATTTAAATACTTAACCAAAAAAAACATTGAAAAACATCATTCACACGTCTTACATCGCCATTATGGCGCTTATTGTTATTGCGGTAAGCATTTATTTATCCTATACCGGTTATAGTTACTATACCACACCCCTTGAAGAACGCTTTTATCACCCTCATTACAATTGGTTTAAAGCCAGTGGCTTATACGGACAGGGTTTGGGTATTATAGGAACTTTCTTAATATTTTTTGGCGTAACTATTTACATTGCCCGAAAACGCTACAATTTTATGGTTAAATACCTCAGGTTAAAATACCTTTTAGAGTTTCATATTTTTTTGTGCATACTTGGTCCAATAATGGTGCTATTTCACACAGCTTTTAAGTTTGGAGGCATTGTATCGGTAGCTTTTTGGAGTATGGTAGCCGTTGTTTTAAGCGGTGTCGTGGGCCGCTATATTTACATCCAAATACCAAGAACTATTGAAGGTAGGGAATTGAGCTTGGGTGAAGTACAAAATATGAAAACCGATTTAGCTAAAGTTTTTAACGACCAATTTAAACTAGATGAGAGCATCACTGAGATGATTACTAGCATCACAAACAACCAAACAAACGCTAATAATAAAGTAACCGTTAGCAATTTGAGACAAGTGTTACGAGCTAATAAGGTACCCAGAGCAGAATGTGCAACCATCCTTTCAATGGTAAAAAAGGAAAAAGCACTATCGAGTAGGATTGCGCGCTTGCAATTAATGCAAAAATTACTCAAATACTGGCATGCCATTCATTTGCCTTTTGCATTAATTATGTTGGTGATTGTTATTATTCACATTATTGTAACGGTATCTTTTGGATATAAATGGATTTTCTAATGAGCGAAGTATTAATTGAACAACTTGTAGTTTATGGCGTTTTGTTTTTACTGTGTGCCTTAACCATCTTATTTTATTTAAGATCAAAAAAAGTTAAATCAAAAGTGGTCGAAAAAAAGGTTGCCATTGCAAAAGAAGAGGGTTTATTTGAACCTATTTCACTACATCCTTTTATCGATTTAAATACCTGTATTGGCAGTGGCGCTTGCGTTTCTGATTGCCCCGAAAAAGATATCTTAGGCATCGTTAACGGAAAAGCAACTGTTATAAACACTTCTCATTGTGTGGGTCACGGTGCTTGTTTTCATGCCTGCCCTGTTGAAGCCATTTCACTTCGCATTGGCACTGAAACAAGAGGCGTTGATTTGCCACACATCAATCAAAATTTTGAAACCAACATGAAAGGCATTTATATTGCAGGCGAACTTGGCGGTATGGGATTGATTAAAAACAGTGTAGAACAAGGTCAGCAAGCCATTGATAATATCGTTAAAAGTAAAAAACCCTCAAAGCAAAATGTTTTTGATGTAATCATTATTGGAGCAGGTCCTGCAGGAATATCGGCTACTTTGGCAGCAAAAAAACACGGATTAACCTCATTAACTTTAGAACAAGACTCTTTAGGCGGCACGGTTTTTACCTTTCCAAGAGCAAAAGTAGTGATGACTGCTCCTATGGATTTACCGCTTTATGGTAAAATTAAATTATTTAACACTTCTAAAAGCGAATTGCTTGAGCTTTGGAAAAAAGTTATTGCTGAACAGCATATAGAAATTAAAGCGCATACCAAAGTAGAACATATCATCCCAAAAGAAGATGGCTCTTTTAAAGTTGTTACTAAACAAGGTGATGAATATTATTGTAACAATGTGCTACTCGCCATTGGAAGGCGCGGAAGTCCACGGAAATTAAATGTTCCCGGCGAAGATTCGGCTAAAGTTGCTTACCGACTTTTAGAACCGGAGCGCATAATTGATAAAAATATCATTGTTGTGGGTGGCGGAGATGCGGCTATTGAAACCGCTTTATTGCTTAAAGATACTAATCATGTGATACTTTCATACAGAAGCGACAAGTTTTCGAGGTTAAAACCAAAAAATAAAATAATTATTGACGAAGCTATTGCAAATAATACAATTAAAGTTATCTTTAACAGTAATTTAAAAGCCATCAACCAAGCCAATGTTATTATGAATGCTTCAGATACCAATTTAGAAACAATTATTGAAAATGACTTAGTCTATATTTTTGCCGGAGGCGAATTGCCAACAGCATTTTTACAAAAAGCAGGCGTAGAAATTTCAAAAAGATTTGGCTACATTATGAAAAAACATTAAAAATGAAAGCGTTTTCTAAATATATGGTCCTCTTAGTTTTATTAAATACCTTTTATAACTATGGACAAATATCACCGGGCGATTTAACAAATGCTCATGCCAAATTTGAAGGCATGAGCAATTGCACTTTATGCCACGATTTAGGAAACAAAGTTACCAATAACAAATGCCTTGAATGCCATAAAGACATTCAAGCTTTAATAAAACAAAAAAGAGGCTATCACATAAGTATAGAGGTAAAAGGAAAAGATTGCTTTCAATGTCATAATGAACACCACGGGCGCAAGTTTAATATGATTCATTTTGATGAAAAAAATTTTAAACACAATTTAACTGGTTATAAATTAGAGGGTAAACACGCTGAAGTAGATTGTAAAAAATGCCACGTTTCAGGATTTATTGCCGATGTAAACCTAAAAAAAAGACCGCAAACTTTTTTAGGATTAGATAACAAATGCGCCTCTTGTCACACCGATTATCATCAAAAAACCTTGTCATCAAATGATTGTGCAAAATGCCACGACACCAAAAAATTTAAACCTGCCGTAAATTTTGATCATAATAAAGCCGACTTTAAACTTAAGGGAAAGCACCTTGCAGTTGATTGCACTAAATGCCACGCAAAAAGCACTTTAAACGGAAAAGACTTTCAAAAATTTAACAACCTGTCTTTTAATGATTGTAAATCTTGCCACAACAATCCACATAGTGATAAAATTAAAGCCACTTGCACCCAATGCCACAATGAAGATTCCTTTAAAGTGATAAAAGGTGTTGGAAAATTCAATCATAACACCACCAATTTTACATTAAAAGGAAGTCATTTAAAAGTTGATTGTTTTAGTTGCCATGCCAAAACTACCAATCCAAAATTGGTGTTTCAAGATAAACTAGGTATTGACGAAACCAATTGTGTTAAATGTCATGAAGATAAACACAGCGGTAAACTAGGTAATGACTGCACAAAATGCCACAACGAAATTAAATTTGTTTCCTCAAAAACATTAGAATCTTTTGATCACAAAACAACCGATTATCCCCTAGTAGGCAGGCATCAAAAAGTTGATTGCAAACAATGTCATAAAACCGAAAAATATACGCAAGCTATTGATTTTTCGGCTTGTAAAAATTGCCATACCGATTATCATAAAGGTGAATTTATAAAAAATGGCTTAACTCCTGACTGCAAGCAATGCCATTCTTTAAACCAAGGTTTTGACAACACCCTCTTTACAACCGAGCAACATCAAAAATCAAAATTTCCACTTGAGGGCGCTCACGGCGCTACCCCCTGTTTTGCTTGCCATGTGAGCGAAAAAGAAAAACAATGGACCTTTAAAAATCTAGGAATTACATGCTCAGAATGTCATCAAGATCAGCATAAAGACCTTATTCAAACTAAATTTTATCCCAATAAAAAATGTACTGCTTGTCATAACAGCGAAACTTGGAATGCAATAAATTTTGATCACAAATTGACAAAATTCCCTCTTGAAGGCAAACACCTTGAAACCGATTGCCGAAGTTGTCATTTTAAATTGGATACTAAAAATAAAATAACCGTTCAAAAATTCATCAATTTAGATATGAAATGCAGCGGTTGTCATACCGATAATCACAAAAATCAGTTTGCCCTAAATGGCGTAACTGATTGCACCAGATGCCATACTTCAAAAAATTGGCTACCCGAAAAATTTGATCATAACACCACTAACTTTAAACTAGATGGACGTCATGCTCAAGTTGCTTGCAACCTATGTCATAAGGCTGTAAACGAATCTAAAAATCTTGTTTCTAATTATAAAATAGAAAAACACCAATGTATAGACTGTCATCGATAATACTCGTTCTATTTGGGTTTACTCAAATATTGGCGCAATCACCTCACGGCGATGCCCTTAAAATTGATTGTGTAAAATGTCATACTTCTGAAAGTTGGAAGGTCAATTCAAAAACCATTAGCTTCGACCACAATAGCACTGGTTTTGCGCTAAATGAATCGCATTCCAAAACCGATTGTGTTGAATGTCATAAAACATTGGTATTTAATCAAGCATCTAACCAATGTGCCTCATGCCATACCGATTTGCATAACGCAACGGTTGGAAATGATTGTGCGCGTTGCCATACTCCAAAATCTTGGGTTGTTACTAACATACCAGAATTACACGAAGAAAATGGGTTTCCACTAGTGGGTTCTCACAAAACATTAAATTGTATTGAATGCCATAAATCGGAAACTAATTTAAGGTTTGACAGAATTGGAAATGAGTGTATTAACTGTCATAGAGAAACCTTTAACAATGCGCAGAATCCCAATCATGTTACCGGAAATTATTCCACAAATTGCATTGAATGTCATAACCCACAATTAAAAGAATGGACGCCTTCTAATTTTAACCACGACTTTTTTCCATTAACGCAAGGCCACAATATTGGTGATTGTAACCAATGTCATACTACCAATAATTTTACTGACGCCTCACCCGATTGCGTGAGTTGTCATCAAACTACCTTTAATAATACGGTAAATCCAAAACATGCTGATGCCGCATTTGATACCGATTGTAAGGTTTGTCACACCACAAACCCCGGTTGGAAACCCGCTACTTTTGACCACAACTTTTTCCCTTTAACTAAAGGTCATGATGTTCAAAATTGCAATGCATGTCATGCTACTACACCAAATTATGCTACTACACCTACCGATTGTGTAACTTGTCATCAAACTGATTTTAACAATACCAGCAACCCTAATCACCTTGTAAATAATTTTCCAACAGATTGTGCCACTTGTCACACAACTAACCCAGGCTGGACCCCATCAACATTTAATCACACCTTTTTCCCTTTAACGCAAGGTCATAATTTGCCCGATTGTAAAACGTGCCACACTACAAACAATTTTACCGATGCCTCACCCGATTGCGTGAGCTGTCATCAAACAACTTACAACAACACAACTAATCCAAATCACGTTGCTGCTGGTTTTCCAACAGATTGTATGGCTTGTCACACCACTAATCCCGGATGGACACCTGCCACTTTTGATCACACCAATTTTCCACTTACCTTGGGTCATAATATTGCGGATTGTACACAATGTCATAAAAATGGAAATTTTACCAATACCTCACCCGATTGTGTGAGCTGTCATCAAACTGATTTTAATAATACAACTAATCCAAATCACGTTGCTGCTGGTTTTCCAACAGATTGTATGGCTTGCCACACTACAAATCCAAATTGGACGCCTTCTACCTTTAATCACGATGGACAGTATTTTCCTATCTATTCTGGCAAACACCAAGGAGAATGGACTAATTGTAATGAATGTCATACAACACCAAATAATCTATCTACTTTTAGTTGTATAATCTGCCACGAGCACAGTAATCAAGCTAGTTTAGCGAATGATCACAACGGCGTTTCTGGCTATACTTATGTTAGCAGTGAATGTTATAGATGTCATCCCGACGGAAAGGGCTAGAAATTATATTGATATGAAAAATAGTATTGTTTTATTAGTGTTTATAACTCTTTTTTATTCAAAAATATTTGGACAAGAACACAACGGAATTTTAAAGGGCAAAATAACTTTTGTAACCTCTCAAAATGTATATGTAAATTTTGAAAATACCGATAATATAAAAGTTGGCGATACTTTGAACCTTTCAAACAGTGCTAAGCCTTGCCTAATTGTAACAAACAAATCTTCTAAATCGGTGGTAGCTGTGATCATTAATGGCTGTGAAGTCAAAAAAGATGATGAGGTTACTTTTAAATTTTTAATAAACCAAGAGCCCCTTGTTGAAGTTAAAAAAGTGACCATTCCAATTGATTCCATTAGTATAAAACCAGTTACGGTAAGTAAAAAAGCTGAAACTGTAAAAAATTTGGAACGCATTTCAGGGAAATTTTCGATTGCTAGCTACAGTAATATTTATAGCACTAGGCCAAACCGACAGAAAATAATCACTCGTTTTAATATCTATGCCGATCATATCAACAATTCTAAATATTCCTTTGAATCTTATCTTAATTATAATAAAGATATACGGACTGTTACCAATAATTACACTCAAAATCAAAGTCCTTTTAAAGTTTATAGTTTTGCGTTAACTTATGACAAAAGTCCTACCTTATCAATTGCCATTGGACGAAAAATCAATAACAGCATATCGTCGGTTGGTGCAATTGACGGATTGCAAGTTGAAAAACATTTCGGCAAAAATTATGTCGGTGCAATTGTTGGTTTTAGACCCGACTTATTTGATTATGGTTTCAATTCAAATTTGTTTGAATATGGAGCCTATATTGGTCGCCTCACAAATACGCCCAATCTATACTCGCAAACTACATTTGGAATTATAGAGCAACAAAAAAACGGAAAGGTAGATAGGCGATACACTTATTTTCAACATTCAAGCACGTTTTTTAACAAGCTCAACTTATTTTCATCTTTTGAGGTTGACATTTTTAATAAATTTAATGGCTTGAAAACAAGCAGTGCCCGATTGACTAATTTTTATGCATCAACCCGTTATAAATTTAGCAAAACCGTAGATGCAAGCATTTCTTTTGATTCGAGAAAAAGCATCATTTATTACGAGACTTTTCAATCGGAAGTAGAGCGCTTATTATCGGATGATGTTGCCAGACAGGGTTTGCGTTTTAGAATCAATACTAAACCATTAAAATACGTCAACGCAGGAGCAAGTTATAGCATTAGATATCAAAGTGATAAACTCAATAAATCGGAAAATATAAACGCTTATTTTAGCATGTATCAAATTCCAAATATTGGAGGATCGTTCAATTTTAATTTTAATAACAACACCTCTAATTACCTAAAAAGTAATATCCTATCTTTTTCTCATTCAAGAACTATGTTTAAGGATCAACTGAGTACCGATTTTTATTTTAGAACGGTAGATTACACCTATAACAGCAATAATTTAAAAACCAAAGAAAATTACTTTGGAATTGATTTATCAATAAATATTAACCGAAATTTGCGTTTTAGTTTAGATGGTGAATATCAAAAGGGCGATTTAGAAAAAAACTACAGAATTAATACTCAAATAATAAAACGATTTAATAACAATAAGAAAAAAACAAATTATGCGTACTAAATTTAAATTAACAGCTACATTATTTGCACTCCTATTAACTTTAGCTTCTTGTAAAAAAGAACCAGAATCTAAATATACACCTTTAAATGGTACAGAAGCCATGCCTGCAATAGACTCAAGCTCAACAGCAACACCTTCATTTAATGACGATTTACACACCGTTAAGGTAAACGAAATTTTAAAAACCCAACGCTATTTATACCTTAATGTATCAGAAAAAGGGGCTGTTGAACCATTTTGGATTGCCACCAGAATTATGGATATTACCGTTGGCGAAACCTACTTTTATAAAGGAGGTCTTTTAAAAACAAACTTCGAAAGTAAAGAGTTTAACAAGGTTTTTGACAAAATTTACCTAGTCTCTTCAAATTTAGTTTTGGCAAATCACGCCACAAATCCAGATTTTCAAAACACAGCGGCTAATGTTCAGGCCGATGTCAATCCAACAAAAACCACTCAAAAACAAGTTGCCGTTAAAGGTTCGATAAAAATTGCTGAATTGGTTAAAAATGCGAAGAAATACGAGGGAAAAACAGTGCAAATTAGCGGTACTTGCAAAAAATTAAATGCGAGTATTATGGGCAAAAATTGGATTCACCTTGCCGATGGAAGCAAAGATTCTTACGACCTTGTGGTTACCTCTACTGAGCTTGTTAATGAAGGCGACTTTGTTACCATTAAGGCTGTTGTAACCCTAAACAAAGATTTTGGTGCAGGCTATAAATATGACCTTATTTTAGAAAATGGAACACTTGTTCATTAAAATATTTTTTTTATAAAATATTAAAAGGGGGCTAATTAGCCCCTTTTTTCATAACTTCTGCTAAAATATTTTTCCCCGTAACAGCCATTGCGGTTAATACACCCGAAAACAAAGCGCCTCCAACACCTGCCGTAACAATATCTTGTCCCGTAAGGTAAAAGTTTTTAATAGGCGTTTTAGGTTTTAAAAAATCTTGTCTAAATCGGCTTGGGCTGTGATCTAAACCGTAAATTTCTCCTTTTTCATAATTCACAAAATGTTGTGTGGTTAATGGTGTTGAAAGTTCATAATAATCAACTTTTCCTTCAAGATGTGGAAGTTGTTTATAGAGTTCTTTTAGCAAACGCTGGGCGATTTGTTCTTTTAACGCTTCATAAGCTTCACCTCTTTTTTTCCAGCGCGTGCCAAACCAAGGTGCAAAGGTTTCATAAGGCACAAGGGTAATGACGTCAATAGTGCTTTTATCGGGATAGCGATTAAGCCAATCTGGGTCTTTAGCCGAAGGAAATGAAATGTAAACCATTGGAAATTCTTCGTTAATATCTTTTAAATAACGTGCAACACACGAATCGTGGTCACCAACTTTGGGATAAATCCAATGATTGGTTTTTGGCAATTGCAAGGCATCGGGCGTCCCTTTTAATCCAATATACAAACTCACGTGTGCGACAGATTGTTTTACTTTTTGCAATTGTAAGTTCAGTTGGTGTTTTTCAACAATTTTTGCGGGTAAAAGTTTGTGATAAGTAGTCATAATGCCTGCATTGCTGATGATATTTTTAGCATAAAACAAGGTGCCATCTATCATTTTAACCCCTTTTGCGACGTTATTTTCTATCATTACTTCGGCAACTTCGGCATTTATCAGAATAGTTCCCCCAAAAGCCTCAATCACCGGGTCGATGGTTTTAACAATTTGAGATGAGCCACCAACGGGAAAGCTGCCTCCGTCAAAATAATGGCGCGCAACCGAGGCGTGCATATAAAAACTGCTCTGCTTTGGTGGCAAACCATAATCGCCATACTGGGCACAGAGCACTTTAATAAGTGTTTCATTTTTGGTTAAGGCACTTAAAACTTCATAGGTTGTTTTATCGGCCAATTTATAAAAAGGCCTTTTCATAAATCCGCCAATCAAACGGTTTAAAATGGGTGGCAAAGCCTTGCTTATGTAATAATTTTTACTGGTTTTAACCGCTTGGAATACCAATTTTAAATAAGCTTCGATGGCTTTTTCCTCTTTTGGAAAATAAGAAATTAGCTGCGCTTTGAAATTTTTAACGCCTTTCACAAAATCATAATGTTTATCACCAATAATAATTCGGTCGTAAACTTCGCCTAAATCGGCCCATTTAAGTACGCCATCGGTAAGGTAATTAAAAAGGTTTTTCATAAGGCTATTTTCGCGTTGCATCTCGCCTATATAATGGATTCCCACATCCCACTCATAGCCATTTCGTTTAAAAATATGCGTAAATCCACCCGCCGTATAATGGCGTTCAAGAACCAAAACCTTTTGACCTTGTTTTGCTAAAATAGCTGCCGTTGCCAATCCACCCATTCCCGAACCGATAATTATGGTGTCATAGTTTTCTAATAATTTTGGTTGTTGTTTATAAGATTGAATCATCGCTTCTATTTTTTAATGGAACAAGATACAAAATTGAAATCACTATCTTTATGGCTAAATAAAAAAACATAAAAGCTATTCAAAAATTTTTGATGATTTGTTGTAACCTTTCTTTTTAAAACCACGTCTTAACAATAATGACGGACAAAGATCAAATAATAATTGCTAAAGTATTGAGTGGAAACACCAATGCTTATACCTATTTGGTCAATGATTACAAGGATTTTGTGTTTACCATTGCTTTTAATATTGTAAAAAATCGAGAAGATGCCGAAGATATTGCGCAAGAATCATTTGTAAAAGCCTATAAACAATTGCACACTTTTAAAGGTGATTCCAAATTTTCGACTTGGTTATATACCATTACTTTTAGGACGGCTATTTCGGCAAATCGCAAATTAGCAATTGCAATTACCGAAGTTGATGATTATGTGCTCAATAATTTTGAAGATGATGACTTGGCAAGCCAAATCACTGTGCTTAATGCCGAAGATCAAAAGTATTATATTGAAAAAGCCATGAAAAACTTACCCGAATTAGATGCTTTGGTGTTAACTTTGTATTATTTAAACGAGCATACAACCGAAGAAATTGAAAAAATTACTGGTTTTTCAAAGGTAAATATCAAAGTCAGAATGCACCGTGCACGCAAAAAATTAGCCGATTCACTAAAAGAAATTTTGCCTAAAGAAGCTGTTTTATGGCGTTAATTACACAAAAATGAAAAAAGAGGCATTAAAAAAAATAATCGCACAAAACCTTAAGGTAAAACCCTCACCCAATTTTACCGATAAGCTTATGAAAACCATTACGGCAACGGCTAATGAAGCCTTGCTAAAAACAACTTTAAAAGCTCATCTTATTCATCCGGCTCCCGATAATTTTGCCACTAAAGTATTGCAAACCATCAATAAAAAAGAACAAGTCATTGTTTATAAACCCGTTATTAGCAAAACCGTTTGGTACTTTTTAGGTTTACTGTTTACCTTGATTTTAACCTTAGGCTTAAGTTCATCGGATTCAAAAGCTGAATCTAAATACAGTGCTATAAGTTTAGATTTTTTTAATTCAAAAATCAATCTATTGGCGCAATACCTAATTTCAAACTCCTTTTTAAGTATGCTTTTAGTAAGCATTTTGAGCTTAATTTTGATTGATATGCTATTTAAATCAGCACGTTTGTCTAAAATGTCAAGCTAACACTAAATCCCGCATAGCGCGACACAAAGTTTGACCTGCCTGCCGGCAGACAGGTTTAACTACTGAACCGACATTTTTTTGTAGGTGCTGTTATAGACTAGCGTTCTCATCGTGTCTTAAATGAAATATCTTTCCCTTCCGCTCGTGCTTGTCGAACGGCTTGTTGATATTGTTCTGGCAATGTGTTTACTGGCACAACTAGACCGTCAACCATTACGAGATTAGCAAATGGATTACTATCTTGCATTCTCTTTGTTGAAAATTCATTGTCCCATCGGTCAAGTTTAAGTAATTCACGAATTTGTTTTGATTTAGTTCCAGTAGTAGATTTGTTTGTTCCAAAATACGCATTAATGTCATCAGTTGAAATGTATGGTTCAAAAGACTTGTCAAATAAAAAGTTGATTGTCCCAAGTGCGTGTATAATTGCCGCAGCCCATATTTGAGGTTGTCCAGTTGCAAGTGGTAGATTTCTTTTGCGTCCGAGTTTTTGAACTAGTCGTTCAGAAAGCTCAAAATATTCTTCGTCTAATTTCTTTGAACAAAATTCTCTAACCAAGTCAAGTATATTTTGTTGTCGTATTTTTAAATTTTCCTTATCCATTTATATCTAAATTTTAATGTTTGCAATATCGCCCGAACAGTTGCTGGTAACGGCAGTTCCCCGATTGGTCGGGGCAGGCTATCCAAAAACCTCGGTTGGCACATCAAAAATAGTAAAAAAACGGAAGTAAAAGAAGCTATTTAGCGAGTATTAAAAAAAACTTTACTGAAAATAGCACCAAAAATCAGCTTCTTTATAAAGGCTAAAACTATTACAGTAGTCCTAAATAAACAATTTCAATAAATCGGCAGGGTGATAAGCAGGGCGACCGTTTTCAATAAAATCCATAGCAAAACCAAAGTCGGAAAGTTGTAAACTATCCACAAAAAGGTCGATTAGCCGGATTTCGTTATCTTGAGCAACAGTTTCATCTAAACACTGGGTGTAAACCGCCACCTGTTGCCTGTTTTTTCCTGTAATAAATTTCATAAAGCATCCATTTAATAACAGTATAAAAATACTGAAAGTCAACTGATTAAGCAAATAAAATTAAATTAAGTTATTAACAATCACGTTGTTAATTGTTTTGCGGTAAAATAGGTTTATAGACAGTTTGACGGTCAAGGCTATGCGTAGTGCGGGATTCAAAGCACTTTGCTTTCGGTCTGGCAGAGAGTCTATTTATTGCTTTCACTGTCATTTTTAGCATCTTCGCCCGCATTACGCATAGCCATTGTTAGCATTCGTTTCAATTCTTTCGAGTTTGGCACTTTTCCTTTTAATTGTTTCGGAAGTTCGTGTGTCAGTTTATATTCCGAAACCCCAATCGGTTTTGTATTGGTTCTCAAAGTGTATTCAACTTCAATATTGTCTTTGGTGGGACAGAGGATTATTCCGATTGAAGGGTTGTCGTCCGGTTGTTTTTCTTGTTCGTCTTATAGTTCGAGGTAGAAATTCATTTTACCTGCAAATTCTGGTTCAAATTCTACGGTTTTCAGTTCTATTGCTACCAAACACTTCAAAAATCTGTGATAAAAAAGCAGGTCAATGAAATATTCTTTTTGATTGAGTTTTAAGCGATACTGATTGCCTATAAAACTAAACCCATAGCCAAGTTCTAAAAGTAAATCTCGTATCTTTTCAATAAGTCGGTTTTCTAATTCTCTTTCCAAAACAGGTTTGTTTATTCCTAGAAAATCAAGGTTGTACTCACTTTTCAAGGCTTCATTTGCTTGTTCCGATAAGTGAACAGGAAGCGTATTTTCAAAATTACTTTGTTTTGGATTGGCTAAATGGTTTTGGAAGGCATTTGCTTTTATCTGGTTCAACAAAACCGACCTACTCCAAGCTAATTTGTCGGTTGCATTCAAGTAGTATTTGCGTTCGTCAAAATCTTTGATTTTGTGCATTATCAATAAATTCTGCCCCCAAGGAATTTTAGTTGCCAATTCTAAAAGCCCTTGTTTATCTTTATATTCAAGATAAAATTGACGCATTCTCCATAAATTCTGAGGTGAATATCCTTTTATTCCGTCAACTTGTTTATTGATATCTGTCGAAAGCGTATCAACAATTGATTTTCCCCAATTATTGACTTCTTGGTTTTTTACTATCAGTTTTCCGATTTCAAAATTCAATCCAATATGATGTCTGTTCAGTGATTTATAGGCTTCATATCTCGCTGAATTGATAGTTTGGATTACTTCATTGAAGAAGCTGTTATATTGTTTTAACTCACTCATTTATTCCTTTTTAATTCTCGCACGGCTGTGAGAGAAAACAAAATTACTAAATCTCGCGCAGCTGTGAGAGATTTAGATTCGTTCAGTTTCCTTTAGCAGCAGCAATCATAGCCATTTGTCTTGCTTGGTCTTCATTTCTTTCTCTTTTTTCAATATCTTCTATTTTCATAAATATTTTTGCATTATGTCGATTAACTTTCCCTGGAATAGTGAAAAGGTCAATAAAAGCCCAAATCCCTAAACCACCTAAGGTGATCCAAAATAGAATTTGCCAACCCCATTTACCTAAATATGCGTAATGAGTTCCGAATAGCAAAAAGAACAATAAATAAGCAGTTCCCGTTGACTTGATTTGTGATTGAAGATAATGTTTGTTCATAATTTTCCGTTTTTAAATGAATGCCAACGGTTCTCGGCTATGAGTAGTTGGGGATTTCTTGCCCTAACTTTTCGGTTTAGCTCTGACCTTTGATTTATATTTTAATTTTCAATTAAGCACTTAATCCCCAATTACTTATAGCCGATGTTGTAGCCAGTGGTTATTTTCCATTTTTCATAAAGTCGTCAAAAGTGTCGTAGCTTTTTGCTCTTTTCACAAATACTTCCCATTCATTTTCAGGTACTACTGGTGCAACAACTGTGTATTCATCTATCAATGACCAAGAAGCGGGAAGAATTTTATTTAAATCATCATTTGTAATTATTATTGGGTTTTTGCCTTCTTGTTCAACTAAAATGTAATCGTATTTATCAATTATGTAGTCTGCTTTATTTGTCAGCAATTTCAGAATGAGTGGGGTTTCTCCGTTTTCTGCTTGTAAAATGTTTCCATAACTATAGTCGGGTAAATGATATTGAGATTTCAATATTAGTTCTTCCATTTTTTGTGAAAGAAGAAACTCATCTTTTTCGTACTTTGCTAATGCTTCGTAAATTTTTCTGCCAAAGTATGTTTTCCTTATAGGTCCGAATATGGAAATTTCATTGTTTTCTCTTGACAAAATAAAGATTGTTCGTGCTTCATTTTTCATTATATCTTTTATGGCAATTTCAGAATACAAAGGGAATTGAGTTATTTTTTCATCATCTTCATTTATCAACTCTCCATTAACAAGTTTCAGGATATTTTCAGTAATAATATTGGTAAGCATTAAATCCGCTTTATTTGATAATCCTGTATTTCTTATCTCTACTCCATAGTCTTCCAAAGTTATGTCCATACCCCTTGTAGATTTTTCCTTGACCCAAAAGTAATACACATTGCTTCCCCTTTCCTCACATATTATTTCTGCGTCAAAAGACTTTTGTGCAAGTTCAAAAAGGTGGTTTACATCTAACTTGTTTTCTGTTATGACTTTGTGTATTGTGCTCATATGACTAAGCTGTTATGGTTTCTATTGAGTTTTTTTGGGGAATTAATTCTGCCGGGATATTTATCTTGCATTTAGCTCTTGTAATGGCAACATAAAGCAGATTTATTTCTTCATTGAGTTTCTTAGCTTTATAGTTTGTTGGTATTTCTTGGTATTCTTCGATAATGCGTTTTTCTGTATAAAAGTCATCAGCGATGGTTACTTCATCATATTCCATTCCTTTACATTTATGGACTGTTGAATATATCATATCTGCTTCGTGTTTATCACCGTTGCTTAAATGGATTTCTTTCAGTCCGTTTATTAACGAGTAGAGTTTACCCTTATATTTTATAACCAAACCAATTAACATACTCAATTCGTTATCTTCTGATTTTTTTGTGTAGGTTATGAGTTCCTTGAAACTAGAAAACTCTTTGATTAAAGCATTTTTGATTTTATCTTTTTTGTTGAAGTAAAGGCTAAGAATATCATACATTATTGAATTTCGTTCTCCAAATTTGTATGTTGAAAGATGTCCTTCAAAATAGATGCTTTTCACAGTTTTTGTTTCAAAAACATCATTGATTGCGAGTTCTAAAAGTTTTAGGTTTGTTCTTGCTAATGTAGCTTTGGTATGGACATCTTTTTGTTTGCCTAATCCATTTATTGTTGCGGGATAAAAGGTGTTAATGTGTTTTTTGGTTTCTAAACTGTCCATAGCAAGGCTGGCAATGTCTCTTCCAAACCTGAAACTGTTTGATAGTTCAAATTTTTGAAATCCTATTTTTTCAAGTGAGTTTACGGCATATCGCCAAGAGTATATTTGTTGGTTGCTGTCGCCAACGATAATTTTCTTTGCGCTTTGCTTTAGGAAAACATTAAGCATTACAGGTGAAGCGTCCTGACCTTCATCAAAAAATATGTATTCATACTTTAATCGAGGATTTTTCAATTGAAAAACCTTTAAATAAAAGTCGTGTGTAAAACGCATCTCTCCATTCGACATTTTGCTGAATAAGCGTTTTGTATAGTTTGTAATTTGCTGAATGTTTTTTTCTACATATTCTTTTGCTTCGCTGTCTAAAATTATGTTCAGATAGTTTAATTCATCAACATCTAAGGCAGAACTGTTGCAGTAATATTGAAGAAAACGTTTTACGTGTGTTACTAAGATGATTTTTTCGTTTTTCTCTTTTTGGTTATTAAACGAAATGCTTAATTTGTTAATTATCTCACTTGGCGATAAATCACTTGCCAACAAATGCTTATTCTCTTTTGTAATAATTTCTTGATATGCTAGCGAATGTGCCGTAACTACATCTATATTTTTAATTCCTGCTGTTCGGAATTTTTTAGTCGCTTCATTTTTGACCGATTTATTAAAAGCGATGTAAAGAAATTTTGAGTTTATATCTCTTGTTTTAGCATATTCAATTAGCGTTGTGGTTTTTCCTGAACCAGCAACAGCATTGATTTTTAAATCTCCATCATACTCCAAAATAGCTTTTTGTTCATCCGTCAAGGTTATTGAATTAGGAACAGTATATTGTCTTGCTTTCTTCTGATATTGTTCAAATAATCTTTCATCATTAATGAATTGTGAAACCGTACCTTCTCCTAATGGTATAATATTACTGTTCTCGCATACTTCTTGGTAATCCCTAAAACATTGAATTTTGGACTTATATTTTTTGTCTTTCACTAATTTAAGGACAATTGCTTTGTGCGTGTCATCGAATTTTAGGGCATTTTGATTGCCCGTGTTTTTCCTTACTATGGTTATTAATGCTTCTTTTCTATTTATTTTTAATGCTTTTTCAAATTCTGCAGCTTTTCGTGTTAATACTCGAACATTTGATATCTTGTTCAAGCCTTGCCAATCCTTTTCCTTTATCCAAATTAAAAGTTTATCCAAAAACTTGCCCTTTGTTTTAAATCCGATTTGCTGAATTTCAGGTTTTAAGCTGTTATAATTCAACATTTCGAGGCAAGCAGCAGAATTGACCAATTCAGTTGCTATTGCTTTATCGCATTTTAATTGTTTATGAAAAATATCAAAATCGGATAGTTTAATAAACTGAGCGTGTAAATGAGAAATGTTTTTGGTGTTAAGAAGTTTTGTTAGTTTAATTTTTTCACTCTTGTAATAGTTATAAACTGTCGCTTTTGAAACACTTTCCAATTTGTTTTCATCACACAAAAGAAGATAACTTTGATATGTTTTTTCAAAATCTTTAGAAACAAATGCTTGATTGAATAATCCGATATGAACTTTGTCGAATTTCAGGGCATTTTTGTTCCCTTTGTTTTTCTTGATAAGGATTATTAATTGTTCTGTTTTGTTCGTTTGGTTTTTAAATTTTCTCAACTTCCTCAAAAGTACCGCTAAAGAATTTTTTGAACCTTTCCAATTTTTGGAAATTAACCACTCGTGGAAAAAGTCTCTCATTTCACGTTTTCCGCTAAACCCAATTCCCTGACAATCTAAATTAGTGTTGAAATCGTCTAAAAATCGAAAAGCTCCAACACTATTTGAAAGCTCAATTGCTTCTTGTTCACTTAGTCCGTGTTTATCTCGAAAAAAATCAACGTCTTTTTTATCAACATAAAGTTTGTGTAGTTTTTCAAACAAGTTTATGTGATGTTTTGTCAATTTCATTTTTCAATTCTGTCGTTCATTTCATTGATGTGGTGTGATTTCACCATTGGCTACAACGGTTTCGGGCTTTGCGAAGTGGCGGATTTTCAGCACAAATGTTCATTAGAAGCACTAAACTAAAATCTAGCACTAAACTGTCTTAGAAGCACTGAACCCGCCATTTTGCAAAACCCGTGTTATG
>Ga0210017_1001208_pt1 | contig 22566 bp, 14 predicted proteins | sample CryGeyCG2014_020_FD_183966 | JGI IMG/M metagenome (GOLD analysis project Ga0210017, IMG submission 183966) | Groundwater microbial communities from aquifer - Crystal Geyser CG08_land_8/20/14_0.20 (SPAdes) (version 2) | ecosystem: Environmental > Aquatic > Deep subsurface > Groundwater | place... | reverse complement strand
ACGCCACTAACCAGACCTTGCAGTACAAAATCCGTCTCCACCCCCTCTTTCTCAGCCACACGCTTTACCTGGGGTGAAACAATACCCTGTTTAGCTAATTCTATCTGGGTCATTTTAGGCAACAAATCTAGCATAAGGCGATTTCCAATGCAAGCTCAACTGCACAATCTGACGGATTGTTCACAGGGGGCTCAGGCGTGTCCCCATGAGTGTAGCACCGATATCCGCCATCATCTGCTAATAGCCTGCCTTCACAGCAAGTCTCAATTGACATATAATAGAAAAGGATACATCATAGGGATTATTTGCTGTTAAAGGTTTTGCGAGGATGTCAGACCAGAAATCACAAAGCACATTTATTACCAATAACGAGACCAAAATACTTAAAGAAAGAATCTCAAGCATTATTGGTTTCAGCAAAGAACTTAAGTTCTTGGTTGGCTTTTTCTTTTTCTCAGGGATCAGGGAGCTATATGACGCCATAAAGGATAACCCCAATACCAAAATATCTGTCTTGGTTGGCCTCAACGTGGACAAAACGATACATGGACTACTTGAATACGCTGATTCTGGCAACACCACCGGTAGCAAGCATCAGGAACAATTCCTACAATCTGTTATCAAGTCACTTAATACAGACGAATTTGATAACCCTGATTTCTACGAGCAAGCTAAGTTCTTCATTCAAGCAATAGTAGAAGACAGGCTTGTCATCAGGAAAACAAGGAAACCTAATCATGCCAAGCTATATTTTTTCAAAATCAAAGATGAGTATAAAGACCTGAAAACTTCTTGCTTTATTACCGGTAGTAGCAATCTTACCAGAGCGGGTTTGTCACAGCAGAACGAGTTCAACGTTGAAATCAGTGACTATGGCACAGCAGAGGCTGAAGACTACTTCGATACCCTCTGGAGTGAACCCGCCGTCAAGCTCACAGAGGACGATGTTTTCAAAACAAGACTATTGAAAGCATTGTCTACCAGCACATTGCTAGCTGAAGTCACACCATATGAAGCCTTTGCGCTGGTGCTTAAGACATATATTGACATACAGAAACCCAAGAACCTTAAGGAATACGCCTTTAAACTTTTAGAGAAAAAGGGGTATCGTAGATACGCTTATCAGGTAGATGCGGTAGTGCAGGCTCTTAGCATCATCGAACAAAACGGTGGCGTTATTCTCTCTGACGTTGTGGGTTTAGGCAAGAGTATCATTGCCGGTATGGTAGCCAAATGTCTGGGCAAGCGCGGTATTATAATCTGCCCGCCGGCTCTTGTTGGCGGAATTGATGATAAAGGTAACCGGACCGGTTGGGAACAATATAAGCACGATTTTGAATTGAATTTCTGGGATATACGCTCACTGGGACTTGAAAGCTTAAAGACGACCTTAAATCTGGTACAGAACGAAAAAGACTATGAGGTTATTATTGTTGATGAAGCTCACCGCTTTAGAAATCAAGATACAGAAGCTTACGAAATCTTGAGCAATATTTGCCGGGATAAGATTGTTATTCTACTCACAGCTACACCATTTAATAACACCCCAGCAGACATATTTTCGTTATTGAAGCTCTTCATTGTACCTGGTAAGTCAAACATCACTTTACCTAACAACCTTGATGATAGGTTCAGGCACTATAACCAGATATTTAAGAGGCTATCCAACATCAAGAAAAAGTATAACTCGCCAGACAGAAAGAAGAAAGAAAGCGCCCTAAATGACTATAAAGCTCTATTCGAGTCGAATAAGGTAGACCTTAACAAGGTAGCGGAGCGAACCAAATACCTTTCTAAGGATATCCGCACTGTTATTTCCCAGGTCACTATTCGTAGAAACAGAATTGACCTGAAGACAGACCCGGAGTACTCCAAAGAAATCTATGAGCTACCTGAAGTCAAAGACCCATGTGAAGCTTTTTTTGAACTGACTCCAGAACAATCAGAGTTCTATGACAGAGTAATAAGTGAATTCTTCGGAGAAGGTGGCCTGTTCACCGGTGCTATCTACCGCCCATTTGTTTATGAGGCGGGCAAAACTGAATTGCCTGAGGATAAGTTGGGGGAGGAGGAAAACCGTGAAGCCCTTATCCAGAAGAACCTGTATGACTTTATGAGACGGCTTCTGGTTAAAAGGTTTGAAAGCTCATTCGGTGCGTTCAGAGAGAGTATCAAGAACTTCGCATCAATTACACAAAAGGTCCAGAAATTCATTGAAAGTAGTGGCGGCAAATTCATATTGGATCGCAAACTAATTGACCAAATATATGAATATGATGAAGACGAAATTGAAGAAGAGTTGAAGGAGTTTGAGCTAAGACTCACCTCTGGCAATTATCCCAAACACTACAAAGTCTATAACGTATATGGATTCGCAGAAAAGGATAAATTCCTGGCTGATATACAGGCAGATTTATCACTATTTGACCATATCCTTGAAGAACTTGAACGTTTGAAATTAGCGAATGTCGATAATGACCCTAAGCTAGCTAGGCTTTTCAAGGATTTAGTCCAGATAATGAACAAGAAAGATAGAGCCACAGAGCCGGCAAGAAAGGTGGTAATTTTCTCGGAGTACATAGACACAGTGAAATATGTGGAAGATTATTTAGAGAAGAAATTCCCGGGTCAGCTTATCAGCGTTAGAGGTGACTTCAGCAAAAATAAGGCCACAGAAATACTAAGCAACTTTGATACCACTTACAGAGACAAGAGTGATAAGTACAAGATACTTATCACTACAGACAAAATGTCAGAAGGGTTTAACCTGAACCGCGCCGGCGCCGTTATTAACATTGATATCCCTTGGAATCCCACCCGTGTTATCCAGCGCGTTGGTAGGACAAATCGCATCAGTGAGAAAGTCTTTGATAACCTGTATATCTACAACTTTTTCCCCACAGTGCAGGGCGCTGAGTACGTTAAGAGCCGCCAGATTGCCAGCCAAAAGATGTTTATGATTCATAATACACTGGGAGAGGATGCCAAGATATTCGAGCTGGACGAAGAACCCACCGCTGCCAAACTATTTGAAAAAATTCAGGAAAATCCAGATAACCTTGAGCAGGAGAGTTTCCAGACCAGTATCCGCCGAATGTATGCCGAAATTAATGATAGCGTAAAGCAGAGAATCAGCAAACTGCCGTCAAGAATTAAAGTCGCCAAGATATACGATACGTATGCGCTTACTGTCTTTATTAAGAAAGGCATGGGCTTGTTTATCAGAAATATGTACGAAAACGACAAAGAACCGAAAGAGATGCTATTTGAAGAAGCTTTGCCGCTGATACAGTGCCAAAAAGATGAGCCAGCGCTACCATGGAGCAACCGGTTCTGGGATAACTATCTTAAAATCAGAGAACTGAAAGAAAAGACCATTATCCCATCCAGCGAACTAAGCCTGGAAAAGAAAGCCTTTAATAACCTGAAAACCTTGCTGGGTGATACATCTGGTAGTTATGCAGAGTTTAACACGCTGCTTCTAAACCTTATTGAGGATATCGCTGAATATAAGACCCTGTCTGATTACACATTGAGACGTATTTCCAACCTCGAAACAACTAGTAAGGATGCCAAGAAGATAGCTAAAGTCAAAGAGGAATTAACCAGCCTACAGCAGGAACTTGGAGAAGACTACCTGGATAAAATAAAGCAGAAAATCGGTAGACTTGATAAAGAAGTCATCATCGCCATTGAGAACATCGGGGAAGAGATATGAGCAGAGAGCTTCTTCAGAAACTCATAGATGATGGCGTTCAAGATAACCTTGACAGCTTTTCCCTTAATGTAAGCAATGCTTACAGGGAAATAGAAGATGACCTATCGGTTTACGATGATGACCGGTTTACCAACTTTCAGGCGCTCGGTGAGATTGTCTTCAATCCTAATGAAAAACTGGTAGTAGTAACCGCCGAAGTCGCGGCAGACTTGACCGAACGTAGTGGTAAAAAGGCTCAATACGAAAAAGCAAAGAAACTTCTTAAAGACTACATGAAATATGACGCCGGTATTTTCGTCTTTAGTGACCCGGCGGGCAGTTTTCGATTCAGCCTAGTATACGGTCAGGCTGAGGGTACTAGGAAATCCTGGAGTAATTTCCACCGCTTTACTTATTTTGTCAGCAGAGACCAGACAAACAAGACATTTTTAGATAGGGTTGGTGGTTGTGATTTTTCCAGCCTGGACGTTATTAAGGATGCCTTCTCAGTCGAAAAGGTTACTAAAGCCTTTTATAAAGAGATAGCTGACTGGTATTTCTGGGCTGCGAAGAATGTTACCTTCCCTGAAGATGCTGAAAAGGAAACCACTGGCAGGAAAATTGCGGTCATACGTATGATTACCCGGCTCATCTTTATCTGGTTTATGAAAGAGCGCAGATTAGTTTCACTGAATTTGTTTAATAAGGAGAAAATATCCACTTTATTAAAGAGTCTCCAACCTAATGAAACCACTTACTATAAAGCCATTCTACAAAATCTGTTCTTTGCTACTTTGAACACCAAGATAGAAAATAGAAAATTCCGTTTCGACCAATCTTATCAAGGCAAGAATAAGGATTACATGAACCACAACATATATCGCTACGAGAACTATTTTAAGAACCAAGAGGATATGCTAGTGATATTCAAGGATATCCCATTCCTTAACGGTGGATTATTCGATTGTCTTGACCAGCGTGTTAGTGAAAATGGACAGAACATCGAAGTCCGTGTTGACGGATTTACAGATAAAGAGGTGGGGCTTAGCGTGCCTAATTTACTATTCTTTTCCGATGAAGTTTACGCTAATCTAAACGAAGACTACGGCACAAAGAATAAAAAATACAAAGTTCAGGGATTGCTGAATATATTATCTGCCTATAATTTCACCATCGATGAAAACGACCCCAATGATCAGGAAGTGGCGTTAGATCCTGAATTGCTGGGTAAAGTGTTTGAGAACCTCCTGGCGAGTTTCAACCCGGAGACAGCTACAACCGCTCGCAAAGCCACCGGCAGTTACTACACCCCACGTGAAATTGTGGATTATATGGTTACTCAATCCTTGAAACAATATTATAAAACTCATCTTCATGACGTTGTTGATATAGAAAATAAACTTGAAAAGCTTTTCTCCACAGCCACCGAGGAACAGCAGAACCCATTTGGAGAAACCGATACCAGAAGAATTGTTGCGCTTACGGATAATTTAAGGATAGTTGACCCCGCAGTCGGGTCTGGTGCTTTCCCAATGGGCATTTTAAATAAACTGGTGTTGGTTCTTGCCAAGGTGGACCCCGACAACAAATTGTGGCAAGAAACTCAAATTAAAGTAGTAGAAGGCGTACCGGACCCGGTAATAAAGAAAAAATTGAAGGCGCAAATAACAACGCAGTTTGCAGAAAAGAACTCCGATTATGGCAGAAAGCTTTACTTGATACAAAAATGCATTTACGGTGTTGATATTCAGCAAATAGCTATTGAAATAGCTAAACTGCGTTTCTTTATTGCGCTGCTTGTAGATGAGAAAATCGAGAAATCTAAGCACAACTGGGGTATTGAACCATTACCCAACCTTGAGTTTAAGCTAATGCAGGGTAACAGCCTAATTTCTGAATTTATGGGTATAAATCTGGATGCTGAAGATTCCAATTCCTATGGGAAGTTAATCAAAGATGAGATGGATGAGCTGATTACACAATTTCAGGATAAGAAAAGTCAATATCAATGTGAACCGGACAGGAATAAAAAAGAAGGTTTAAAAAATGAAATAGAAAACCTCATTACAGAGATATTTGAGGGCAAATTACAGAAGCAGAAATCTGAATATTTCAATAAATTAAAGGCAATTGAGACTAAATATTCTACCCTGCCCAATATTCAGCAAAGAAATGAGAGTATAAATAAAGACAAGGAGACGCTTTATAAAAATTATGGATTCAACCTCGGTTTGTTCGAAAAGCAATTGAGGGAGTTTACAAGCGGTTTAAAGGTGAAACCATTCTTTGCTTGGAAGCTGTATTTTGCCGAAGTATTCCACGAAAAAGGTGGATTTGATATTGTGATTGCCAATCCGCCGTATTTAGGGAAAAGGGATATAAGGAGATATTCCGGCAAATTAAACAAGGTACCCTGAAAGAATACTATCAGGGTAAGATGGATTTATTTTACTTCTTCTTCCATCTATCAATTGACTTGGGTAATGATACATCACAAATAGCTTTTATTACTACCAACTACTACCCCACTGCGTATGGCGCTGGTAAACTTAGGCGAGACTTTAAGAAACGTACGATAATCAGGAAACTCGTTAACTTCAATGAACTAAGAATATTTGAGTCTGCCCAAGGTCAGCACAACATGCTTACTATACTGTCTAAGGGGCCAGACGATAACGCAACGGCTGAAACATGCATAACAAAACGAAAAGGTGACGCTACACCACAGGCTCTACAGAACATACTATCCTGGCAGGATGACCAAACGAGTTATTACCAAGTTTTGCAGAAAGAGTTATACGAAGGCGAAGAATATTACATTCGCATAACAGGGGCAGGTAAGATCGAAAATAACCCTATACAGGTTTTGCTTAACAAGGTCAAGAGGCTTGGTAAACCTCTGGGCACGCTTTGTGCAATTAATCAAGGGGTTGTCAGCGGATGTGATTATGTATCTACAAGGAACATGAAGAAGTTGAAAAATGGGGCTAGTGTGCAGAACAGGGACGGCATCTTTGTTTTCGACTTAGAACATGGAAGGGACAGAAAAGTAATTTCGGAATTCTCAGATAAGGAACGAAGATTACTGAGGCCTTTCTTCAAGAACACGGATACTAAAAGATATTGGTGTAAAAGTAAGGCAAATAAATTGCTTCTGTATCTGGATAGAGAGTGCTCTAATATTGATAAATATCCAAATATTAGGATACACCTCCAGAAATTCTACCCGATCCTAGTTGACAGAAGAGAGGTACAGACAAAAAGGATTAAGTATTTTCAGCTACAATGGCCAAGGGTAGAGAACATCTTTATCGGACCGAAAATAACTGTGCCTTATAGATCAGAGAAAAATAGCTTTGCTTATAATGACTATGATTGGTTCTGTCGTTCGGATTCTTATGTAATAACTTCAAAAGATCCGGAGGTTGAGCTAAAGTATGTACTGTCATTGCTAAATTCAAAGCTTTATTATGTATGGCTATATCACAAGGGTAAGCGAAAAGGGGAAACACTGGAATTGTTCCAAGTGCCGCTTTCTGAAATCCCTATCGTAAAGATAGATAAACTTGATCAAGAGCCTTTCATCGAGATAGTTGACCAAATCCTCGCTATCACCAAAGACGAGGACTACATGTCCAACTCCACCAAGCAAGCCAGGGTCAAAGAATATGAGCGCCAGATTGACCAGATGGTGTATCAGCTCTACGGGCTTACGGACGAAGAGATAGCCATAGTCGAGGGGCAAACCTAGGCTAGACGTAACAAAATAGCGGAGTGTTTAGTCAATTGCTCTCAAGCTTGGTAGAGGTCGGAAGGTCAGCCTGTCAGGTTAAGGTTGAAAAAAGCTGGTGTGTTAATTGATATAATAGTCTAATTAGGAGGGCAGAGTGATTCGGAGCTTTAACGGTAAGACCCCGAGGATAGCCGGCTCGGCTTTTATCAGCAAGACAGCTTATATTATTGGTGACGTTGAGATTGGCGAAAATTGTGTGGTGATGCCCGGAGCAGTGATTAGAGCTGACCTTGGTAAAATAACAATCGGCGATAATACTATTGTGGAAGATAATTGTGTTATACACTCAGGGTCGCTTGATGGGTTTGAGGATATTGTGATTGGAGAAAACGTAGTTATCGGACATGGTGCCGTTAACCATGCTCGCAAAATCGGGAATAATGTTCTCATTGGAATAAATGCCACCATACTTCATGATGCTGAGATTGGTGATTTTTGTATCATTGCTGCGGGCGCATTGGTGGGGCAGGGGGCGAAGATTCCCGATAGGTCTTTTGTTGCCGGCGTACCTGGCAAGGTAAAAAAAGAAGTTTCGCAGGAACAGTTATTATGGACACAATTGGGGTCAATAGCTTACATTGAATTAGCTAAGCAGTATAAAAAGGAAGGGCTTTAGTTTTCGTGAGATTGCTTCGCGGAGCCTGTCCTGAGCATCTTGAGATTCTTCGCTCCGCTCAGAATGACAGGAGGCGGAGCGCTCGCAATGACCTCTTTCACCCTCACCCTAGCTCTCTCCTGTCAAGGGAGAGGGGACTTTTGACTGGATTGCTATCTGTATGGTAGGGATGGTTCAGCTGGTTACATTCTTTCAGGGGTGGTCATACCCATAAGGTAGAGCACCTTAGCTAGGACGATTTGAGTTGCCCTGACCAGCTTAAGCCGGGCTTGGGTCAATGCCTCATCCTGGGAGACAACCCGGCACTGCTTATAGAAGCTGTGGAACACGGTAGCCAGTGCTTGAGCGTAATAGGGTAGGTGATGGGGCTCAAGGTTGATAGCTACTCTTTCTACTATCTCGGGGAGCATTATTAAATGGCGAATCAAGGTTAGCTCTGGCTCAGTGGAGAGCAGGGAGACATCTCCCTGGCTGTAGTCTATCTCTCGTTCCCGAGCGAGCCGAATGATGCTGGCAATTCGAGCATGAGCATATTGGACATAGTAAACAGGATTATCTGCTGACTGTTTTTTAGCTAACTCCAGGTCGAAGTCCATTTGGCTATCGGCGGAACGGGATAAGAAAAAGAAGCGGCAAGCATCTGTTCCTACTTCGTCGATCACCTCACGCAGGGTGATGAGGTCACCACTTCGCTTGGATATCTTGAGCATTTCTTTTCCGCGATGAAGGGTAACCAGCTGACATATTATCACCTTGAGTCGCTCCGGGTCTTGCCCGATGGCTTTAATTACTGCTTTCATCCGGGGGACATGTCCCTGATGGTCAGCTCCCCAGATGTCAATCACGGTGTCAAAATTCCGCTCCATGAACTTGTTGTAATGATAGGCGATATCGGAGGCAAAATAGGTGGGCGAGCCGTTACTTCTGACTAGCACATTATCTTTATCTTCGCCTAGTAGGCTTGATTCAAACCAAACGGCATTTTCCTTTTTAGCCACATAGTTTCCACTTTCCAGTAATGCCATGGCTTTGTTGTATTGCTCACCCTCGTAGAGGCTTTTTTCGCTAAACCACTCATCGAACTCCACGTTTAATAAATGAAGGTCCCCTTTGATGTTATTTATTATCTTGTTAAGCCCGATTTCGGTGATCGCCTCGATTGCTTCTTTCTGGGGCATATTGAGAAACTTATCTCCATGTTCTTCGGCGATTTCCTTTGCCATGTCAATCATATAATTGCCATAATAGCCATCAGGAGGCATATCAATCTTTTTACCGAAGTATTGCAGATAACGAACATAGAGTGAATGACTGAAGAGTTCTATCTGATTGCCAATGTCGTTTAAGTAATACTCCTTTTCCACAAGATAACCAGCGGTAGAAAGGACATTAGCTAAGGTGCTGCCTAGAACAGCACCGCGCCCATGACCTACATGAAGAGGTCCTGTGGGATTGACGCTAACAAACTCGATTTGGATGTTTTTACCTGTGCCTAAGGTGAGATTTCCGTATGAGTCGGCGGCAGCGAGTATAGCTTCTACTTGCTTGATAAGCCATTCATTCCGCAAGGTAAAGTTAATGAATCCTGGCGGGGCTGTAGTGGCATGGTCAATCTCGGAAGGGAGTGACATTTTCTCCAATATTTTCTCAGCAATGACTAAAGGGGGCATCCTGGTTATCCGAGCTAGCTTTAAGGGAAGGTTTGAAGCAAAATCCCCATGGGAAGGGTTTTGAGGATGCTCTATAGTTATCTCAGGTAGTGTTCCCGGAGCAAGACTACCTTCCTGTTGGGCTTTGGCTACTGCTTCTTGTAGACAATCGGCTATCTTTTGTTTAAACATATTAGCTCCATTCAATATTTCCTTGCCATACTCGGCTTAATTTCTCACCAAGGGGAGAGTCTCTATCTTTCACTGCATCGGGATTATTTTTGAACAAGGAGGTTGCTTCCTGCCGCGCTGTCTCCAGAAGTTGCATGTTTGTTATACTAGCTATTTTGAGTTCAGGCAAGCCACTTTGTTGTGTGCCAAAGAATTCTCCTGGCCCTCGCAGCTTCAGGTCTTCCTCGGCTAGTTTGAAGCCATCTTGAATTTTTTCCATTAACTCAAGGCGCTCTTTTGCTTCAGGTGAGCTTCTTTCAGGGATGAGCAGGCAGTAGCCTTGTTCTTTATCACGACCTACTCTCCCCCGAAATTGGTGAAGCTGGGACAGTCCGAATCGGTCGGCACCTTCTATTAATATGACGTTAGCATTAGGCACATCAATGCCAACTTCAACCACTGAGGTTGATACCAGGATATCAAGTTCTCTATTGCGGAAGCGTCGCATCACTTGTTCTTTCTCGGCAGCAGGCATTCGCCCATGCAACAGCCCCAGTTTGAAGCTCGGAAAAACCTCCTTGCTTAGCCACTCATATCCTGTGGTAGCTGCTTTTGCTTCCACTACTTCCGATTCTTCAATCAAGGGGTAAATGATAAAAGCTTGTTTTCCTTTATTTATTTGGCGGTGGATGAAGGAATAAGCCTTTCCTCGGTATTGTGGTTCAAGCCATTTTGTTTTAGCGATTGCCCGTCCCGGAGGCAATTCGTCAATAATAGAAAGGTCAAGGTCTCCATAAATAGTCAATGCCATGGTTCTCGGGATGGGTGTAGCGGTCATAACTAGCATATGTGGGTTGAATCCTTTTTGCCGCAATGCTGAGCGTTGCAAAACGCCGAAGCGTTGTTGTTCATCTATCACCGCTAGTCCTAGCTTGGGGAATTCTACCTCTTCCTGGATGAGAGCGTGAGTGCCGATGACAATGTCAATTTTGTGCTGTCTGATTTTATTATGCAGCTCTTCCTTTTCACTTTCGCTAAGGCTGCCGATAAGCAAGGCAATGGTGATTGGTTGCGAAAGAATACCACCATAGCAGCGAACATTGCTGTCCCCGTATTTAATACGGGGTTGTAATGATGGCTGGGGTTGTGTGCTAGCTTTGGCTAAATAGTTACAAATGTTGTCGAAATGTTGCTCTGCGAGGACTTCGGTAGGGGCCATGAGTGCCCCTTGGTATCCATTATCGCCGGCAATTAGTAACGCTAGAGTAGCAATTATAGTTTTGCCACTGCCTACTTCTCCTTGGAGAAGCCGCGACATAGCTTTTGGTTGTTTGAGGTCAAGCAAGACCTCGCTGAGCACTCGCTGTTGGGCATGCGTTAAAGTAAATGGTAGATAACTTAAGAACTTTTTAAGTAGCACTTGGTTGATATTAAAAGCATTGCCGGGCTGACCTTCCTGCCAATTTTGCTTTCTTGCCAGTAGACCCAATTGAAGTAGAAACAATTCATCAAAGGCTAAACGTTTTCTTGCTTCCTCTGCTACTCGGTGATTGTCAGGGTAATGAGCCTGGGTAATTGCTTGAGACAAATCTAGAAGTTGACATCGTTTCTTTATTTCTGAGGGTAGGAACTCAACAAGCTGCCATGCCCAACTATCTACAGCCTCCTTTGTCCATTTCCTTACCTGGCGAGGATATAAACCGGAAGTTAACGGGTAAATGGGGACTAATCGAGCGGTATGGATTAGTTCCTTGGTCTGGATGAGTTCCCATTCTGGAGACTCAAAAACCCGTTGTCCCTTAAATGAGCTAACTATCCCGCTAATTGCTATCCTGGCATTAGTACGAAAGTTCTTTGCCAGATAAGGTTGATTAAACCACACTACCCGGATATTACCCGTTTCATCGCCGACAATTGTCTCTGTGCCCTGTCGATTACCCAGAGTGACCACTTTGGATTGCCATATCGTTGCTATAATGGTTTGTTCTTTACCTTCTTCGAGTTCAGCGATGGCTTTTCTCTGGCTGTAATCGATATAACGACGAGGAAGGAAGTAAAGTAAATCATACAGGGTTTTTACGCCAAGCTTGGCAAATTTAGTGGCTGTGTTAGGTGTGATACCTCTGATTAAGGTTATTGGTGAATCCAGTTCGGGAGATACTTTCTCGATCTGGCGTGTTTTACCAACCGTGGGGGGTCTACCCAGTGCTGGTGTGGTTAACTTTTTCTTCTCCCTTGCTTCTTCTACTTTGCCTATCCATTCCAGTATAGTTGCTATCCACTGTTCACGTTTGTTTACATCCCAGGAACTGTAATTAGATTTAGCTAACCCCAGATTATTAAAGCTCATTAAAAGTTCTCGGTTATCTATGCCCTGTAAGACTTTGCCTTCTTGGTTTCGGAGGAACTTATCCAATCCTCCGATTACCGCTTTATCGGAATATCTCTTGTTACATTCTAATTCCAGGACTCTTCGGAGTGAGTTTATGCTCGTTTCTTTGGGGGGCTGTCCCAAACCTTATTCTCCTTCTAGGGCAGAGACACTTAAGACATGGGGACCAACATGTGTGCCAACTACCGGGCTTACCTTTGAGCGATAGAAACGTTCTTGGGGCACCAGTCCCTGGAGACGCTGGCCCAGTATTTCCAGCTCGTTTGAGGTAGTAACGTCTTCAATAGCCAAAGCCTCTACCTTTTTGAAGCTTTTAGCGAAATTTACCAGAAAGTCTATAGCTTGTGCTCGACTACGAACTCGGGCAATAGGAAAGGTGTCTCCATTCTTTATTCCCAGAATAGGATTTACCTTGAGTAAATCACCCAGGAAAGCTTGTGTCTTGCCGATGCGTCCTCCTCGATAACCATGGCATACTTCAAAAATTTTATTGTTTAGCAACTCCCCTCTGTCATTGCGAGCGAAGCGTGGCAATCTCCTTTCCAGATTGCGGAGCTTGTTCCGAGTGAAACGAGGAATCTCATGCTCCAGTTTGCTTCGGCTACGACTCGCAACCGCTACGCTCCTCGCAATGACAAATAAATAACCTCCAAATTTTTATTCCAGCGAAATTATATAGTTATAGTAGGGTTGTCCACCTTGAACTGTTTCAACTTCAACTGAAAATTCATCTTGAATTTCGCTGGCTATTTTCTCAGCTTCATCGGGTTTAGTTTCAGCGCCGTAGTAAATACTTACCAGTTCAGCATTTTTAACCTCTGCTTTGTCCAGAGCATTGGTAATGACATCTTTAACCTTTTTACCACTGGCTAGCAGCTCTTTGTCATCTAAAACAGCAATAAATTCTCCCTTCTTTATGTTCATACCATTGATTTGACTTTTCCGAACTGATTTAGTGATTTCTATGGATTTCACCATTTTCATCGCTTCTTCCATAGTGGAAGCATTCTTCTCCAGATTCATATCGTAGTTAAAGGAGAGCAGAGCAGAGATGCCTTGAGGTATGGTTTTGGTGGGTATCACCTTAACATTCTTTGAGGTTAGTGGTTGAACCTGGAAGGCGGCGACGATGATGTTCTTATTATTGGGCAGTAATATAACATTATTTGATGGAGCTGAATTCACTGCTTCCAGCAGCTCACGGACGCTTGGATTCATAGTTTGTCCGCCCGGGATGATGATAGTGGCTCCCAGGCTTTTGAATACTTTGAAAAGACCTTCACCAGGAGCAATTGCTACTATAGCGGTATCTAGCGGGGGCAATCTTTTTCGCTGCATTTTGATGAACTCGGCATATTGGTCATCCATGTTATCAATTTTTATTTGGTGCAATACTCCTTGATTTGTGGCGTAGTCAATTATCTCGCCAGGTTTGAAGCTATGGAGGTGGACTTTAATTTTAGAGTTATTACCGGTGATTACCAGGGACTGTCCCTTCTTTTTCAAGTTTTCCTTGATCTTTTTCGGGTTAAGATTTTGCCCTTCCAATAGGAAATTGATGCAATAACCGTAGGGAACCTCTACCTCGGCGGGCATCTGAGTTATCCCCAAGGCTAATGGTGCGCTTGTGGGAATCAACTGCGGTTTTCGCTGCTTTAGCGTATCGGTTTCGCCTTTAAGGTAGAGTAGTGCGCCCTCGAGGAGAACATACAAACCCTGACCACCGGCATCCACCACGCCTGCCTCCCGTAACACAGGTAGCAGGTTAGGTGTGTTGGCTACCGAGCCTTTGGCTGCCTCCACGGCAGTATCGAGCGTTTTGATTAGGTTTCTGGGATTGGCTTTTGCAGCAGCTTTAGCAGCATTGGCTGAATCATAAAGCACCGTTAACATGGTGCCTTCCACTGGATTGACAAGCCCTTCATAGGCAGCTTGCGATGCTTCCGATAGCGCTCTGGCTAAAGCTTTAGTGCTAAGTTGCTTGTTACCATCTAATCCTTTGGCGAAGCCTTTCCAGAATTGGGACAGTATCACGCCTGAGTTGCCTCGAGCTCCCATCAGTGCACCCTGAGCAATGGTTTCGGCTATCGCTGAAACATCGTCATCATGGTTTTGATGTACCGCCTCCATGGCAGAATGCATGGTAAGCAGCATGTTGGTCCCGGTATCTCCGTCAGGGACAGGAAAGACGTTTATGGCGTTGATTTCAGGAACACACTTTTCCAACCAGGCAGTTCCGGCATCAAACATCTCTTTGAATCGTTGCCCTGTAACTGAATTTCCTTCCATTTTTCCGTTGCTTACCACATAAGTATTATGATAACATCATTATACAAGGTAAGATAGAAAGGTGGAGAGTATCTTATGAAATGTGATATTTGTGGGAAAAGAGCTCATTCTGGTAATAGTGTAAGCCATTCCAAGCGGCATACCAAGCGACGCTGGCTGCCTAATGTCCATCGCGCTACTATTATAATAAATGGCAAAAAGGGAAAAGTAAATATCTGCACCCGTTGCTTGCGCACCCAGTATAAGGAAGCACGCTAACTTACCGCCTTTCTAAACATTTGCATTGCCTGGCTTATTCCCTTTTTGGCGTTAAATATACTGCTTCCAATTGCCAGGACATCGGCTCCAGCTTGGACTATGCTCGTTGCATTATCAATGGTGATGCCGCCGTCAACCTCGAGTTCAGCGTTGCTCTTTTTGTTATCCAGCATTTTGCGTAACCTCGATATCTTGTCCAGCGATGATGGGATGAAACTCTGTCCTCCATAGCCAGGTTCAACACTCATAATCAGAATCAAATCAACGTAGGGGATAATTTCCTCTACAGAAGTTAATGTGGTAGCGGGATTTAACGCTACTCCAGCTTTTACGTTTAATTCCTTTATTGAGTGAATCACCCGGTGAAGAGATGAACAAGCTTCGACATGGATGGTGATTATATCAGCGCCGGATTTAGCAAATTGGGAAATACAGCGTTCAGGGTGTTGTATCATGAGGTGGACATCTAACGGTAGGTTGGTCCAGGAGTGAAGGGAAGCTATTATGGGAATACCAATGGAGATGTTAGGCACAAAATGACCATCCATAACGTCGATGTGAATATAATCAGCGCCTGCTCTGGTAGCCTCGGCAACTTGCTCGCCAAGCCGAGCAAAATCAGCACTAAGAATTGATGGCGCTAATTTAACCTTAGTTTTCATTTCGCTAAAAAGCTTACAAATGACTCACCCAGTCAAAATCCTTTAAGAATTCTTCCCTTGCCGTATCATTAACAAAGATCTCGGTTAAGTTAAACTCTTTCCTAACCAGCCGATCACCGGCTATAGCATCCATAACAGCAGCGGTAAGCATAGGGGAACTGGCGACGTAAAAGGTTATAGCAGCTTTGTTCTCACTCAAAGCTTTGTCAAAGGACTTCTTTGCTGCTCCATATCTTTCTAACGCTCCTGCTGGATCTAACCCGGCTTTTATCTCTATCGCTCCTTCTAACACACCTTGAGGATTCCGAATAGATATATCCGGTTCAGTGCCAAAAAGAACTTTATATCCATTCACAAGCTTAAGACCTGCAACATCGTCAACTGAAGCGGGAATTCTAGCAGGAGGGGCAATAGTACCATCTTTCAGGATAATCTCTAAAATTTGAGTCTTGTCCAAGAAATGCTTCAGTATAATCGCATGAACGCGTCGGCTTCCTTCGTTTCCTATCTCATTTCGCCAAGAGCCATTAATCTGCGTTCCTAAGTTTGCTTGAGCCGCTAACCGTATCTCTTCAACGGAGAAGTTTGGATCACTATCTATAAGTGAGCTGATAAGGTTATTAATTACTTTTGAAATTTGCGTGGCTTTAATCTTGGATAAACTTCGTTTTTCCCCCTCCTCGAGGCTTTTAGTGCTAAAAGCAAGTCTTCCCAGTCCCTTCTGAGGTAATAGAGCCAGAGAGCGATAATATCCTACCAAAACAGGGGTATCCATAATAAGCTGAGGATGACAGAAAATCAAAGAAGGATGGATTTTGTTCTTTTGAATATATTTCCAACTCGGCTTAGAAATACCCAGTTCCTGAAAATGACTCCAATCATATTTTGTGAAGTCAGTTTTCTCTACAAGCTCACATAGAGTTCGAAATGTTTTGCGAGCACGGTAAAAGAAAAAAGCTCTCAAGCTGTATTGGGTCTGAGCTATTTCTTTAGGAGAGGTCATCATTCCCTCCGGGAATTTCCTTCTGCCAGAAAACTATACTTTCTCGCACTGGAACTCTTCCATACCGTCCCATCTGCTGAGAGCTATTCCCTTTATATCTTGTTACTCTAACTTCAAGAGCCTTTAATTTATGCTTCGCTGCTATCTCACAGAGGATTAAATCAACGGGGATCAATTCTCCTTCAAATCGGACGTTATCTACCACTAAAGCAACTAACCCTCCAGGCTTAAGCATCTTTGCCATCTCCCGAGTTGCTAGATTCATGTCCTCAAAGTAGCCTTCAATCATTATAGGAATACGAGGGTTATTAAGCTGTTTTAATTCAAGGCAATTTAACACTTCTTCCAGAGCAGGGACTTTTACTGAATTGGTGGGAGTGGGCGATGACTCAATATGAGAGCGAAGCAGGCTATGACGGATATTTTTGAGGCCTTCAAAGTCTTTAACCCACGGCTCTCCTTGCTCATTGTAGAGTAAACACAGTTCTAAAGCGTAAGTCCTAGAGTAGTCATACCTATTTAGGTAAGGAGGAGAAGTAATGATTCCTGATACCTTGCCTTTATATCTCAGAGCTTGAATAGGAAGCCTGCGAGCATCTCCTAGGAAAATCTGAGTTTTAGACCCCTGTTTCGTTCCATCAAGTTTGTTTAAATCAGCAAGCATCTCCTCTAGTTTACTTTCAAAAATCGCCTCAACCGATTGTGGCGGCCTTTCTACAAGTCTCAGGAATTGTCCGTCTTTAGAGGTATAGCTGGCTTCCTCAATGCTTGTTAAAAGCCCTAGCATTAAGAAATCACGAATTGAAGGTTCTTGAATATTCGATATTTGCTCCCGGTAAAAGAGAAGCTTCTCTTGGGCTTCTTGAGGGAGAGCGAGGTCAATAATTCGAATTCTTGGGAAGGATTTACCTGTGGAGGAGAAAGGCTTGCTTCGGAGTTCATCAGCAGTTCTCCTCAATTCATCCAAATCATATTCAGCATGTAGCTTCACTTTACTGGCGAAGACGGCTATAGGTAAAATGTCAATCCCGATAGCTGGATACCCCGACTGCTGACAAGTAAGCAAAGTAGTCCCACAGCCAGCAAATGGGTCAAAGATTAAAGAATCGGGGGGGAGCTTCCACTCATTAGTTAATATTTCCTCAACAAGCCGCCCAGAGAAAGCTTCCTTAAACCTGAACCATCTGAAGATGGGCTCTGCTTTATTAAGCCTGAATCCGAGAAATGAGCGAAAATCAAGTCTTTCCTTTATCAAAGAGGAGTATTTTCCCTCTAATTGCCCCCTTTCTATGGTGGGGAATAAGTTCAGCTGCCTTACGTTTGCTTTCACTTTTGAGTTTCTACTATCGTGTATCCTTCTAAATGTCCAATTCTATTGGTGTTCATATTCATGACCCTATCTTAAAGCCTAGCTCGTGACCGAAATATTCGTTTAAGGCGCGCTGTATTTGGCCTTGTCTCACATAGTTTAAGATACCCCTAATATCACCTCCGTCAAGCACTTTAACACCATCCCTTTCCTTATCGCTTAAGTCTGGTGCTGCGGAGAAAACAAAGGGCTTTACTTGAACCTGAGTATCTTTAAAGACTTCGTCCTGCAATATCCTGTGGACAGACTTAAGACTATCAATATCCTTGTTGTTAGGGCTGCCAATTGTGCAACCTACCAAGAGCAACAAACTTTTGCTTTCCTGATGGGAAGCCAACATATCTATGCTAAAGCGTGTTACTTTGTCTTCCTTCAGTGTTTCATGTTTGGTTTGGCCGAGCCAAACAATATTAAAGCCGCAAAGGCCCAAAAGCCACGCTACTGCAAGCTCAAAAGTAGCGCTTGCATCCTTCTTGCCTTCCTTATATGGCGAAGGAGCTTTAACAGTCTTGGTAAGATACTGCTCAAGCTCGTCTTCAGTAAGGAACCGACGACAAGCTGCCACTAACGGAGCTTTCTCAGGTCTCTTTGATTCTAGAAGCCGACTTATCTGCGTAGGAAAGGATGGCTTCTCAATATCTAGGGCAGTCGGTTCTGTTTGTATCAGATTTACGGACAGATAGTCAGCAGGTGTTGCCTCTAACAAATTATGTTGTTTTGTCCAGAGTCTCATATATTCGTCTAGTTCTTCGGCTTCCTCTAAATCTATTGTGGAGCGAGCTTTATCTCTAAGGGGGGTGTTTTCCCGATCACCTCTCCGCACAATGGCACTAACTGCTAAGGTCTTTATATCTTTGTGGAATTTAACCTGTATCTTGCATCTTTGTTCCCCAAAGTCGACATTTTTAATGGCAGCGTAGAAGGGAGCAGCCACAATTAAGTCTAATGATATATGTGAAGCGAAGTCTACCTCAAGTAGCTCAGATATCAGCGTATAGGGATCAAGAAGAGTTTGAGACTTTACCTCCGCTTGGAACTGTTCTTCGTCAAGGAGGCGGCAATGCTCACCATTGAGCGCTTCAAAACATGGCCATGAATGGCTCTCCCTTCTTGTCTGCCCGTAATTATCAAATCTACCCTTAAGTGAAAGCAGGTCAATGCTCCGCCCAAATTCGGCGTTAATCTCACGAGCTTCGAGTCTACCTTGGTTGAGTTGTTTACATAGAACGCTTAGCTTGTCAATGGGCCTTGCTAGAAATTCGATCCTGAAATTTTCGGTTTTAACCTTCCCCCAATTGCCCTCAAGCTCCTCCTGTTGATTTTCAACCTCTTTTGGCTCCTTGTATGAAAAACGCACAACTGTCAGAGCGTTTTGCCAAGCATTGTCAGCTTTCGCAGCAGCAATTCTTAAGTCTATGCTCTTATATACTCCCTTGAGTCGACCTAGAAAATCTTGCAGCGACATTGTGACTGACATTGTTATCCCTCTCTAAAATAATCTCCTTTTTGCACCATTTATATAGATTCCCTTGCTTTTTTCAGCGCCTGCTCTACTTGTTGTGGGGAAGTGCCCCCGATGACATTTCGAGCGGCTATGGATGATTCCAGAGTTATATTATATACGTCTTCGGTAAAGAGAGGGGAGAACTTGTCGTATTCCTTTAAGCTAAGCTCTCGGAAGTTCTTGCCCTTATTAATAGCATATTCGCTGAGTTTAGCCACCACACTATATGCCTCCCGGAATGGCATGCCTTTCTTCACCAGATAGTCGGCTAAATCGGTAGCTAGAATGTAATCTTTAATAGCCTCACGGACACGCCTGGTATTGACTTTGATTGTCTTCAGCATTTCAGCAAATATTTCTAAGGTGGAATGCAAAGTATCTAAGGTATCAAAAAGTCCCTGTTTATCCTCTTGCATATCTCGGTTATAGGCTAATGGCAAACCTTTCATAGTGGTGATGATGGACATTAGATTTCCATATATCCGTCCTGTCTTGCCCCTGGCTAGCTCGGCGACATCAGGATTCTTCTTTTGAGGCATAATGCTTGAGCCTGTGGTGAAGTCTTTGCCAATCTCTATGAAGCCAAACTCACTAGACGACCATAGAACAATCTCCTCAGCCAGTCGGGAAATATGCATCATGGTTAAGGCAGCAGCTGCCTGGAATTCCACCACAAAGTCTCTGTCGGAAACGGCGTCGATGCTGTTATTGCTTATCTCGCTGAATCCCAGTTCTTGAGCCAGAAATTGACGGTCTACGGGGTAAGCTACTCCAGCTAGAGCTCCGCTGCCTAAAGGTAAGACATCGGTGCGTTTCAGACAATCAGAGAATCTTTCTTTATCTCGCTGGAACATTTCAAAGTAAGCCAGCAGATGGTGAGCCAGAAGGACTGGCTGGGCTTGCTGCAGATGGGTATAGCCAGGCATGATGACTTCTTTGTTTACTTCAGCTAGTTCCACAAGGGAGGATTGCAGGGCTTTTATGGTGTCTATAGTTTTTGGAATCTCCTCTTTAAGGAAGAGTCGCATATCTAAAGTCACCTGGTCATTTCGGGAACGGGCGGTGTGAAGCTTACCGGCTACATCGCCTATCTTCTCGAATAGCCTGGCTTCGATATTCATGTGTATATCTTCAAGCTCAGTGCTGAATGGGAATTTGCCCTGCTCGATTTCCTCACGAATAGAATTAAGCCCCTTGATTATCGCTTTAGCGTCGCTCTCAGTTATTATTCCTTGCTTTGCCAGCATGCTGGCATGGGCGATGCTGCCTTTGATGTCCTGGCGATATAACCGCTGGTCAAAAGGAATAGAGGCAGTGTAATTTATTGTTAGCTTGTTTTTACCTTGTAACATTTATCTTCGTTGTGCCCGTGGTTGGATTTGGGATTGAGTTCTCACTGGCAGCCCCCAGATATGTATGAAGCCAGGGGAGGCACTCTTGTCAAAGGCATCGCCCTTGTCATATGTAGCTAAGCTATAATCGTAGAGGGAGTAAGGCGATTTTCTGCCCGCTATGTGACAATTGCCCTTATAAAGTTTAACCTTTACTTCACCAGTAACATATTTTTGGGAACTATCCACATAACAGGCTAAATCCTGGCGGAGTCCCGAGAACCATAACCCATTATAGATAAGGTCAGCATATTGGCTAGCCACAATATTATTGAAACGAAGCTGGTCTTTGGACAGGGTTATTGCTTCCAGTGCCTGATGAGCTTTGGTCAGCACGGTGGCTGCCGGCGCTTCATAAATCTCCCTTGACTTTATGCCTACCAATCTGTTTTCCACATGGTCAATCCTGCCCACGCCGTGTCTACTGGCTATCTCATGGACTTGTTGGGTAAGTGCTACGCCACTCAGTCGCTGCCCATCAATGCTTATTGGTATTCCTTCGTCGAAACCTATGGTGATGTAATCAGCTTTGTCCGGTGCCTCATTGGGCGACTTCGTCCAGATGAAAACATCGTCAGGGGGTTCAGTCCAGGGGTCTTCCAGAACGCCGCACTCGATGCTCCTGCCCCATAAGTTCTCATCGATGGAATAGGGGCTGGCTACAGTGATAGGGATGGGAATATTATGACTTTGGGCATATTCAATTGTTTGCTCTCGGGTCATGTTCCACTCTCTGGCTGGAGCAATTATCCTGAGTTTGGGAGCAAGGGCGGCCACACTCACATCAAATCTAACCTGGTCGTTACCTTTGCCGGTGCATCCGTGAGCCACTGCTACGGCGTTTTCCTTTTTGGCTGTCTCGACCAGTAATTGAGCAATAAGGGGGCGACCAAGAGCTGAGGCTAGAGGATATTGACCTTCGTAAATAGCATTGGCTTTAAGGGCAGGAAAGACAAAGGAATTAACGAAGGGTTCTCTGGCATCGATTACAAATGCCTTTATCGCCCCCAGTTTAAGTGCTTTCTGCCTGATAGCTTCGAGGTCAGCCACATTGCCTATATCTACGGTGAGAGTGATGACATCCATACTATATTTGTCTTTAATCCATTTTATAGCTACTGAGGTATCCAGGCCACCGCTGTAAGCTAATACTACTTTGTCCATTTCTTTCCTTTCTCATTGAAAATATTTCTCAAAATGTTGACTGCTTCATCTACCTCCTTTTCAGTGATGATAAGAGGAGGTATAAACCGGATAGCATTTGGCGTTAGTTTATTAATCAGCAAGCCTTTATTAAGGCAGGACATAGTCACATCCTGAGCAATCTCGCGGTCAAATTCCATAGCTATCAAGAGTCCTTTGCCCCTTACTTCGGTAATAAAATCAAATTGCTGCTTCAGGGTTTCTAATTCGGTCATAAAATACTTTCCTACCCGGTTAACCTTTTCAGGTATGTCGTTATCAATGATATATTTCAGGGTAGCATAGGCGGCGGCGCAAACCAATGGATTGCCGCCGAAGGTGGTGCCATGCTCACCTGGAGTGAAAACCGAGGCTTTTTCTTTAGCTAAAAAGGCACCAATTGGCACGCCACTTCCTAGTCCCTTGGCTAAGGTCATTATATCCGGTTCGACATTATATTGCTCATAGGCAAAGAGGGTTCCTGTGCGTCCAATTCCAGTTTGAACTTCGTCTAAAATGAACAGGATTCCTTTCTGGTGACACCAATCCTCCACCTTTTTAAGATAGTCATCATCTGGCACATTGACTCC
>Ga0210017_1001189_pt1 | contig 22778 bp, 24 predicted proteins | sample CryGeyCG2014_020_FD_183966 | JGI IMG/M metagenome (GOLD analysis project Ga0210017, IMG submission 183966) | Groundwater microbial communities from aquifer - Crystal Geyser CG08_land_8/20/14_0.20 (SPAdes) (version 2) | ecosystem: Environmental > Aquatic > Deep subsurface > Groundwater | place... | reverse complement strand
TTAAAAACCGTCCACCGGGAAAGGCGATTTCAGTTTTTTGTAATTTTGAATTAATTAATAAATTAGTAAAAATAAATAAACAACAGCAAAAAATTATCAAAGAAATTTTGCCCGGTCCATTTACCGTCATTCTGCCATCAAAACATCGGGTCAGTCAATTATTAGAATCCGAAAAAGGGACGTTAGGGATAAGAATACCAATGTATCGATACATCGAAATATTAGTTAATCGGTTTAAAAAACCGGTGACGGCCACGTCAGCCAATATTGCCGGCCGACCAGCTCATTATTCCATTAATACTTTATTGAAGGAACTATCTGATAAACAAAAAGCCTTGATTGATCTGATAGTTGACGCCGGGACTTTAGCCAGAAATAAACCTTCGACAGTGATTGACTTAACTCAATTTGATGTTAAAGTCTTAAGGCAGGGCGATGTGGATTTTTCTAGGTCAAAAATATTTTTGTCTAAATCAACCGAGGAAACAAAAGATATTGCCAAAAAAATATTAAAAGAAGTCCGCCAGCCGGCGGAAAAGAAACCATTAATTTTTATTATCGAAGGCGAAATGGGTGTCGGCAAAACTGTTTTTGTCAAAGGACTGGGAGAGAGTTTGGGGATAAACAATATTATCTCACCAACCTTCGTCATTTATTATGAATATGAAAATTTTTATCATTTTGATTTATACCGGATTGAAGAAAAAGAAGAGCTTAAACATTTAGGTATAGAAAAACTATTAAAGATGGGTAATATTTTATGTTTTGAGTGGGGAGAAAAGACAGGAGAGATAGGGGATTTGCTTAAAAGTAGGGGAAAAATTATTTATATAAAGATGAAGTATATTAATGAGAAAGAAAGGGAAATCATAGTTAATGAATAAATAATCAAATAATCAAATAAAGAAATGAATAGACAAGTGGAGAAATAATTTATGAAAATTTTAGCCATAGATACTTCCTGTGACGAGACCTCAGTCGCAATTACCGATGGCCGTCGGGTACTGTCTAATATCATCTATTCTCAGGTGTTATTACATAAAAAATGGGGAGGGGTGGTACCTTCAATTGCCAAACGGGCGCATGAAGAGAGAATTGATTTTGTGGTTAACGAAGCATTTCGTAAAGTAGGGAACAAAAATTTTTGTTCCTTACAAAATATTGATGCAATCGCAGTCACCCAGGGTCCTGGTTTGGCAGTTGCTTTGGAAGTCGGGATCAAAAAAGCCAAAGAATTAGCTAAAAAATATCAGAAAAAATTAATTAGCGTTAATCATCTGGAAGGTCATATCTATTCGGCTTTTGTTCAAAACAGCCAAGGGAATCCAAAGCGGAATTTTAAGTTTCCTTATCTGGCATTAATTATTTCCGGCGGTCATACAGAATTTATAATTTTTAAAGGTCATTTAGAGTATCAGGTAATCGGTGAGACATTAGACGATGCGGCCGGTGAAGCCCTGGATAAAGCGGCTAAACTGTTAGGACTTGGTTATCCGGGTGGGCCGGTGTTAGAAAGACTAGCCAAAGAAGTTGGGAACGAAGACTTTCATCATTTTCCCCGTCCGATGTTAAAGTCAAACAATTTAAATTTTTCCTTTTCCGGTTTAAAAACTTCCTTTTATTATTTTTTGAAAAAAAATCCCAATCAAACCTCGGAGGTTAGATTATTAGCAAGTTCTTTTCAAGAAGCAGTCTTTGACACTTTAATCAAAAAGACTGAAAAAGCCATCAAGCAGACAGGTATTAATAATTTAATTATTAGTGGTGGAGTAGTCGCCAATATGAGACTGAAAAAGTTAATGAGGGATTTGGTAAAAAAATATCAAGGAGAAATTTTATTTCCGTCTTACAAATATTTGACCGGGGATAACGCGGCCATGATCGGAGTTGCCGCCAACTTTAAAGCAGAGAAAGATTTGTTTGTGAAAAACATAGATGAACTTGATCGCATTCCTCGCTGGAGTTTATAATTTTTTCTTGACAACTGCTTTAATTTTGCTAAACTATTACCACACAAGTATATGTTAACCCCGTACCAGAAAACTTTTCAAGTTTACGGTACAGGGTTTCGTAAATATGTTAACCATTACGAAACAATCTGACTACGGATTAATTTTAACCTCTTTTATCTATAAAAAGAACCGTTTAGTTAAACTATCAGAATTAATTGAAGAAACAAAACTACCGAGGAGATTTTTAGCCCGAATTGCGGCTGAATTGGCTAAAGAAGAACTGTTAATCAGCAAAGAAGGCAAAAGCGGCGGCTATTTAATTTCTCCAAAAGTAAAAACAATTTCTCTTTATGAGTATTTAACTATTTTCGAAAATGATGTTGTTGTCACTAGTTGTGTTGATGACAATTTTGATTGTAAATATGAAAAAATCTGCAATCATAAAGACTTCATCAAACAAAGACTGAATGTGGTTTTAACAAAAGAACTTAAAAAAATCAGATTACTTCAGTTAATTAGTTAAGTATCTATGATTGAATTAAAAAATTTAACGATTTCCGTTGCTGATAAAATAATCATCAAGAATTTAAGTCTTAACTTAAAAAAAAATAAGGTCTATGTTCTGATGGGACCAAACGGGTCAGGTAAATCAACTTTAGCTTTGACTTTGATGGCCCATCCTTTATACCAAATCAAATCAGGAAAAATATTATTTGAAAAAAAAGACATCACTGATTTGGCTCCGGAAAAGAGAGCTAATCTTGGCATGTTTCTTTCTTTTCAGTCACCATTATCCCTATCCGGGGTTAGTATGTTTTCACTACTTCGGACAGCCATTGCCGGTAAATGCGACCCCTTGGCACTAAGGGAGAAAATAGAAAAAACCGCCAAACTATTGAGAATTAAAAAAGAACTTTTAGAACGGTCTTTTAATGAAGGGGCATCGGGTGGAGAAAAAAAGAAATTGGAATTATTGCAGGCGGCTATCCTCAATCCTAAGTTTTTGATGTTTGACGAGATTGATACCGGGGTTGATATCGACGCTTTAAGAACGATTGCCCAGTTTATGGAAAAAAATAAAAAGGATAAAACTTATCTTTTGATTACCCACTACAATCGGATTCTTAAATACGTCAAGCCGGATGAAGTGCTGGTGATGATGGAGGGAAAGATTGTTAAACAAGGAGATTATCGGTTGGCGGAAGAAATAGAAAAAGACGGATATAAAAGTTTATAAAGTTATAAAGTTCATAAAGTTTATAAAGTGACAAAACAATTCGATTTAAATTTTGACTACAAATTCGGTTTTTCCATGCCGGAGAACCATGTTTATAAAGCAAGAAAAGGATTAGATAAACAGATTGTTGAAGACATTTCTTCTTTGAAAAACGAGCCGGTTTGGATGAAAGAATTTCGTTTAAAAGCTTACAATGCTTTTAATAAGAGAAGAATGCCGGGATGGGGAGCCGATCTATCCTCGATAGATTTTGCTGATATCTATTACTACATTAAGCCGACGGAAAAACAGGTTAACTCCTGGAATGATCTCCCTCCCGAAATTAAAGACACTTATGACAGAATTGGAGTGCCCGAAGCGGAAAAAAATTTTTTGTCCGGTGTTTCGGCGCAATACGAATCGGAAGTGGTTTACGAAAGTATGAATCGGGAACTGCAAAAACGGGGAGTAATTTTTTGTGATATGGATACGGCTTTAAAAAAGTATCCGGAAATTGTTAAAGAATATTTTGGTACTTTAATCAGTCCTTATGATAATAAATTTGCTTCTTTAAACTCGGCCGTCTGGTCCGGCGGCTCTTTTGTTTATGTTCCCCGTGGAGTCAAGGTGCCGATGCCTCTTCAAGCTTATTTTCGGATTAATGCCGAGCGTTTTGGCCAGTTTGAAAGAACTCTGATTATTGCCGAAGAAGGCAGTTTTGTCCATTATATTGAAGGTTGTACGGCGCCGATCTATACGAGCGCATCATTGCATTCAGCCGTGGTTGAGATTTTTGTAAAAAAGGGGGCTAGAGTCCGCTATACCACCGTGCAAAATTGGAGCCATAATATCTACAACTTAGTGACAAAAAGATCAATAGTTGATGAAGAGGGAGTGATGGAATGGGTAGACTGTAATATTGGCAGCCGTGTGACGATGAAATACCCAAGCGTTATTTTAAAAGGGAGAAAATCGCATGGTGAAGTGCTTTCGATTGCTTACGCCGCCCGCGGGCAGCATCAGGACGCGGGGGCCAAGATGTTTCATCTGGCGCCTGATACGTCCTCCCGGATAATTTCCAAATCTATTTCCAAAGATGGCGGCAGGACTTCGTATCGTGGATTAGTCCAGGTGTCTCCCGGTGCGAAAAATGCCAAAGTCTATGTTTCCTGCGACGCTTTGATAATGGACGAAGAATCCCGCTCCGATACCTATCCTTATATGAGAATTAATGAAAAAGACTGCGAGATTCAGCATGAAGCAACGGTGGAAAAGTTAGGGGAGGAAAAATTATTTTATTTAACCTCTCGAGGTATAAAAAAACCGGAAGCGGAAAGTCTCTTGGTTAACGGCTTTATTGAACCGGTTGTCAAAGAAATTCCTTTGGAGTACTCAATAGAACTTAATCGGTTAATAAAGTTAGAAATAGCAGGAAGCGTAGGATGAAAGTTAAAAGTTAAACTCAAAATTTAAAAGTTTAAATACTTTTGACTTTTTACTTTAATTTTTGACTTTTGCCTTTTGAATTTTGACTTATGAACTTTATAAACTTAAACAAGACTGGAGAAAATAAATTAATCTTTGATAGACCCGGTGATTATACCGTCTTTTTTTATAATCTTTCCGGTGAGTTTGATTTCAAGATAAAGTCACCGGGAATTAATTTGAATATCTATGGTTTATTTGTTGGAAAGAAAGCAGATGATTTTCAACTCAAAACTAATCAATACCATATTGCCCCTAACTCAACTTCTAACCTTTTGATTAAAGGAGTATTTGATGATAAATCTCAGTTTATCTATCAAGGATTAATTAAAATAGAAAAGACCGGGCAAAAATCTCATGCTTATCAGAAAAATAAGAATTTAATTTTGTCGGAAAAAGTTTACGTGGACTCGCGGCCATTTTTGGAAATTTTGGCTAACGACGTTTTTTGTACCCATGGATCAACCACCGGAAAAATAAACGAAGAGTCCCTGTTCTATTTAAAAAGTCGTGGCCTTGACCAAAAGACTGCCGAGAAACTATATATTTCCGGTTTTATTCAGGAAGTTATTAATAAAATAAAGCCTTACAGCCAACCGTTATACAACCTCGGAGGTTATGTGAAGCTTGGCGGAGATTTATTATGATCGATATAAATTTAATAAAAAAACAGTTTCCAATTTTTCAAAGTCAACCCGATTTAGTATATCTCGATTCAACGGCGACTTCTTTGAAACCAAAAAAAATGATTGATAAATTAAAAGAATACTATGAAGAATACTCGGCCAATGTCTTTCGGGGAATCTATTCAATGTCAGAAAAAGCCACATTAGAATTTGAAGAAACAAGGCAGATAGTATCAAAATTTATTAATGCCAACAAATCTGAAGAAATAATTTTTACTCGTAATACGACCGAATCTTTGAATTTATTAGCTTACTCTTTGGGCAGAAAGATTATTGAGTCGAACGACGAAATTATCACAACGATTATGGAACATCATTCGAACTTTGTTCCCTGGCAGGTATTAGCAGGTGAAACCGGGGCAACGTTTAAAGTAGTAGATATTAATGAAGAAGGATACTTGGAAGCTGATTGGAATAAAGTAATCACTAAAAAAACAAAGATATTGACTTTAACTTATGTTTCCAATGTTTTGGGAACCATTAACCCTGTCAAGGAAATAATTAACGAAGTAAAAAAAATTAATCCAAAAATTATTGTTATTGTCGATGCTGCCCAAGCGGTTCCTCATTTTAAAATTGATGTCCGGGATTTGGGAGCAGATTTTGTAGTCTTTTCTTCCCATAAAATGCTTGGGCCGACCGGAGTCGGAATCCTTTGGGGAAAAGAGGAATATCTCAAAGAAATGTACCCCTTTATGTATGGAGGAGAGATGATTGATGAAGTTTTTATTAATAGAACAACTTTTAAAGATTCGCCTCATAAATTTGAAGCAGGTACACCGGCGATTGGAGAAGTAATTGCATATAAGGAAGCAATAAAGTTTTTGAATAGTATTGGCCTGGAAAATATTAGAGATCATGAAAAAAAATTAACCGATTTTGCGATTAATCGATTAATCGATACATTTGGTAAATCGATCAAAATATATGGACCAACAAATATTGAAGACAGAGGCGGGATAATTACTTTTAGTTTTGATAAATTTCATCCTCATGATGTGGCTCAAATTTTAGCTGATGAAGGGATTTGCGTCCGGGCCGGTCATCATTGTGCCATGCCATTACATACTCGGTTAAGTGTTCCGGGAACGGTCAGAGCGAGTTTTTATATTTATAATGATGAAAAAGATGTAGAAATGTTGGTGGAAGGGTTAAAAAAAGTGCAAGCAATATTAAGTTAAAAGTTAAAAGTCAAAAGGCAAAAATTCAAGTAAAAAGTCAAAAGTATTAAAAACTTTTTAATTTTGAATTGTATTTTTGAATTTTAACTTTTGATTTTTGACTTATTCATATGAACATATACCAAGATTTAATCCTCGACCACTATCATCATCCCCATAATCAAGGCAAAATTAATAAACCGGATCAGTCGGTCACAGTTAACAATCCTTTATGTGGTGATAAGATGATGATGATGGTCAATTTTGAAAAAAATAAAATAAAAAAAATAAAATTTCAAGGAGAAGGTTGTGTCATATCCAATGCTTCTGCTTCGATGTTGACCGATTATGTCAAAGGTAAATCAAAACAAGAATTGAAAAAACTTGACTCTAAGTTTATTATTAAGATGTTGGGGATTGATTTAGGAATAAATAGAATAAAATGCGCGGTGTTGCCGTTGGAGGCGTTGCGAAAGTTATTAATTTGATTTAAATAAAGACAGTCTTTATAAAGACTGTCTTTGTAAAAATATGGATGCAAAATTAAAAGATCCGCAAAAACCTTCCGGTCCGGTAATATTAAAATCAGGTTATAAAGTTTGGGTCGATCGGGGTTTGTGTATTGGTGCAGCTACTTGCATTGCCGTTTCTCCTAAAACTTATGTTCTGGATCAAGAAGCAAAAGCCGTAATTTTAGAATCAGCTGATGAAGACACAATTGAAAATATTATTGAGTCGGCTAAAGCCTGTCCAGTGGCCGCCATAATCATTGAAGATGAAAAGGGAAATAGAGTATTTCCGAAGTAAATGTGAAAATAATCAAATAAATAAATGAAGAAATAAATAATCAGATGTATAAATGATCAAATACATTTAATTCATTTTTTTATTTATTTAATTATTTTATTATTTGTTTATTTAGTCATTTTATTTATGGACTTTACTTGGAAAATTGGCGGCGAGGCCGGTTTTGGAATAATGACCACTGGGGTTGTTTTTTCAAAGATTGCCACTCGCTCCGGATACCATATTTTTGATTATGTTGAATATCCGTCTTTGATTCGCGGTGGACATAATGCTTATGAAGTTCATGTTTCCGGTCAGGAGATCTCTCACCTAAAGCCGGAGATTGATATTTTAATTTGTTTGAATAAAGAAACTTTTGAAAAACATAAACATCGATTAACTTCATCAAGCCTGGTAGTTTTTGATCAAGATGAATTTAAGATAGAAGATGATTTTAAAAAAGTTAACGTTCCTTTCAAAAAAATTCTATCTGATTTAAAAGGTCTACCGGTGATGAAGAATACGATTGCCTTAGGTGTTTCGATTGGACTTTTAGGTGGAGACATTAATGAACTATTAAAGATAGTAGAAGAACAGTTTGCTAAAAAAGGAGAAACAGTCATTAATTTTAATAGACAGTTTGTTCAAGCCGGTTCGGACGAAATAAAGAAAAATTATTCAGATTTAATTTTAAATTATTTAATTAAGAAATCAGCTGAGCAGAAACTGGTGATGACTGGAAATGATGCTTTCTCGTTGGGCAGTGTCATTGCCGACTGCCGGGTTTATAGCGCCTATCCAATGACGCCATCTTCATCGGTCCTAACTAATTTAGCCGCCTGGCAGGAAGAAGTTGGTCTGGTTACACGTCACGCCGAAGATGAGATATCAGTGATCAATACAGCAATTGGTGCATCCTACGCCGGTGTCCGTTCTGCTGTTGGCACTTCCGGTGGTGGATTTGCCCTGATGGTCGAATCGATATCTTTTGCCGGCATTACCGAAATTCCAATAGTGGTTTTTATTGCCCAACGGCCAGGCCCGGCCACCGGAATGCCAACTTGGACAGAACAAGGCGATTTATTATTTACGGTTTTCTCCGGTCATGGTGAGTTTCAAAAGATTGTTTTGGCTCCGGGAGATAATGAAGAGATGATTGAGTTGACGGCTAAGGCTTATAATTTGGCTGATATTTATCAGTTACCTGTAATCGTTATGTCTGATATGTATCTTTCGGAATCACATAAGTCTGTAAGTAAAAAGTTTGTGGATGATTTTATTACTAGTTATAAAGTTAATCGAGGTAAGTTAGTCAAAAATCCCTCCTTCGCCGAGGCTTCGGAGGGCAAGCAAAATTCAAAATTGCAAGTAAAAAGTCAAAATTTTTTAAGATACAAGATAACAGAAGACGGAATATCAGAAAGATTAATTCCTGGAACGCCGGGGTATTTTTATCAAGCAAATTCTTATGAACATGTTGAGGATGGGCATACGACGGAAGAAGCTCAACCAAGAGTTGATCAGGTAGATAAAAGAACCAGAAAGTGGGTAACCTATTTAAGCCATGATTTTGCTATGCCAAAAGTTTACGGTGATTTAGAAAAATCCGAGATTGTTTTTGTTTCTTGGGGTTCCAATAAAGGAACGGTTTTGCAGGCGCAAAAACTTCTATCAAAAAAAGGAACATTTTCAGCTTTTATTCATTTTAATCACATATATCCATTGGATAAGGAAAAAGTAACCGCTCTTTTAAACCAAAATAAAAGATATATCTTGGTGGAAAATAATTCCTGGGGACAGTTTGGAAAATTATTAATGATGGAAACGGGAGTGGAGATTAAAGAAAAATTTTTGAAATATGATGGCAGACCAATCACAGCAGAGGAGATAGTTCATAAAGTTATAAAGTTTATAAAGTCATGAGCACAATCCAAGACTTTTCCGGTTACAATCCGACCTGGTGTCCGGGCTGTGGCGACTGGGGGATTGGAGTAGCAATTAAACAAGCTCTAATTCAATTAAACCTAAATCCATCGTCAGTGGCAGCAGTTTTTGGAATTGGTTGTTCCGGCAATATGAATGATTTTTTAAACGCCTATGTAATTCATTCTCTTCATGGTCGGGCGATTCCCAATGCGATTGGGATTAAGATCGCCAATCATCAGATGCCGGTGCTTGCCATTGTTGGCGATGGCGATTGTTATGGCGAAGGTGGTAATCATCTAATTCATGCTTGCCGTGGCAACCATGATATTACGGTTATTGTTCATGACAACGGAGTTTATGGCTTAACGACAGGTCAAGTATCTCCAACCGCTCAAAAAGGATTTAAGTCCAAATCAACACCGAATGGAATACTGGAAACGCCTATTAATCCGTTAGCTTTAACTTTAACCTCAGGGGCGACTTTTGTTGCTCAAGGTTTTGCCGGCGATGTTCTTCATATTATTTCGATGATAAAAGCCGGAATAGAACATAAAGGTTTTTCTATTATTAATATTTTACAGCCCTGTGTAACTTTTAATAAAATCAATACTTATCAATACTATCTTCAAAGAGCTTATAAGCTTGATGCAAATTATAAAAAAGATGACTTTAAAATAGCCGTGCAAAAAAGTTTAGAAATGAATGAGGAAAAATTTCCTCTTGGTATCATTTATCAAGTAGAGAAGCCGTCCTTTACTGATCAACTGCCTCAACTAAAAGAACAAACTTTAGTCAATAAAAAAAGATTTATTGACTTCGATAAATTAACAAAATTATTTACTTAATTCGTAAAAGTTAATTGAACGATTATGGAGATTTAGACCGACTAGTCGGTCTATTAATACTATAGGTTTAACCCTTAAAAAAGGGGATTGACAGTTAGCAATTACTTTGTTATACTGCTAAATTATATGGCATTTTTAATTGGAGCGTCAGAACAATACATTTACCCAGTAGCACCGGTCCGGGACGGAATTGTTTTTCCCGGTACGGAAAATGTTTTGGTTTTTGGCCGGGCTAAAAGCGTGGCGGCCATCAATGAATCACTCCGACGAGATAGAAAAGTAATTCTTTTGATGCAAAAAAATCCAGCCCAAGACGATCCGAAAAGCACCGAGTTCTATCAAATTGGAGTGATGGCCACGATTAATAAAACCGTACCCGGTGATAAAGGGGAAGTCAACGCCTTGGTCAAAGGAATGGAAAAGGTTAAGATAATATCTTTTACTAAACAGGATAGTTGGTTTGAAGCTAAAGTGGAGGTAATAAAGGAAAAAATTGTTGAAGATGATGAAGTTTCCGCCATGATTAGATATATTTCTACGCAGATTAAAAAAGCTATTAATTTAGGTAAGACGGTTGACTTCGTCTTTCTAATGAATATTCTCAACACCAACAATCCAATAAATTTTGCTAATCAGATTGCGGTTGTTTTAGATTTAAAACCTCAAGAAAGACAGATGTTACTAGAAGAAGAAGACTTAAAAGGAAAACTTAAAAAGGAAGTTGACTTTGTCAACCGGGAAATTAAAGTTTTGGAAATTGAATATAGTCTTTCTTCAAAAACGCAAAAAAAGTTTGATCAGGGGATGAAAGAGTCAATCTTGAGGGAAAAGATGAAAACTATTGAGGAGGAGCTGGGGGGAAAGGGAGAAGATAAAGACACGGCAGAATACCGGGAAAAGATTAAAAAAGCCAAGATGCCAAAAGAGGTCGAAGAAAAAGCGGAAAAAGAATTAAAGCGTTTGAAGCAGATGTCTCAGTTTAATCCGGAAGCATCTTATGTTCGTACCTATTTAGACTGGTTAGTTGAACTGCCTTGGTCAGTTATGTCAACTAATAATGTCAAGATAAAAGAGGCGGAAAAGATTTTAGATGAAGATCACTATGGTTTGAAAAAAATTAAGGAAAGAATTTTAGAGTATTTAGCGGTTATGGAGATGAGAAAAATCAAGGAACAGTCGACCAAAATAAAAGGTAGACAACCAACAATCCTTTGTTTTGTCGGACCACCGGGAGTAGGTAAAACTTCGTTGGGAAAATCAATTGCCCGGTCATTAGGCCGAAAATTTATCAAAATGTCTTTGGGTGGCATAAGGGATGAGGCGGAAATTCGCGGTCACAGGCGAACTTATGTTGGCGCTTTACCGGGACGAATTCTCCAAGGAATAAAACAGGCCGGAACAAAAAATCCGGTTTTTATGTTAGATGAAATAGATAAAGTGGGAAAAGATTACCGCGGTGATCCCTCATCAGCCCTACTTGAAGCGCTAGACCCGGAACAAAATCAGGCTTTTTCTGATCATTATTTGGAAGTTTCTTTTGATCTGTCCGATGTTTTTTTTATTACGACCGCTAATATTCTTGACACCATTCCGGATGCTTTGCTTGACCGGTTGGAAGTAATTCATTTTCCCGGTTATACCGAGGAGGAAAAATTCAACATTGCTAAAACTCATTTGATCACAAAACAGTTGGAAGCGAGTAGTTTAAATAACAAAGAGGGATCAATTACCGATAGTGGATTAAAAACTATTATTAGAAGGTATACCCGCGAAGCCGGCGTGAGAGACTTAGAAAGACAGATATCAACGATTTTTAGAAAATTAACGAGAAAGATTATTGAAAAACAAGTTAAAAGTAAAACCATTGATGTCAATGATATTTCTAAATATCTTGGTCCTTTTAAATTTTCTTCGTCAATGATTGAAGCTAAAGATACGATTGGAATTACCACCGGTTTAGCTTGGACTCAAGCCGGTGGAGACATTTTATTTATTGAAGTGGCCATAATGCCGGGCAAAGGAGCTTTGACTTTAACCGGACACTTGGGTGACGTAATGAAAGAGTCTTGCCAGGCAGCCTTATCTTATATTAGGCCACGTTGGAAACAGTTTGGGCTTGAAAAGGATTTTTTCCATAAAATCGATATTCATGTTCATGTCCCGGAAGGAGCCGTTCCTAAAGACGGTCCTTCAGCCGGGCTGGCCATTGCAACGGCGATGATTTCCGCTTTAACCAAAACCCCAACCGTTAGAACAGTAGCGATGACAGGAGAAATAACACTGCGTGGTCGGGCATTGGAAATAGGTGGAATTAAGGAAAAAATAATTGCCGCTCACCGGGCCGGGATAAAAACTGTTATTATGCCTAAAGATAACAAAAAAGATTTGGAAGATATTCCTAACAATGTTCTTAAAGATCTGAAATTTGTCTACGTCGACCACGTCGACCAGGTTTTGAAGGTGGCGCTAGCGAAGAAGTAAGCTCCTGATTTTTAAATATTTTTCTCTTAATTGGTAGATTAAATTGTAAAAATTGTAAGCATTTTTATTGATCACCAAATCAAAACTGCCGATAAATTCTGTAAATTTTGTTCCATAACCTTCTTTAAAGCGTGTAAACCCGGACCAAGAATTATTTGGATCATAATTTGGCGCCAGCGACCCCCACATATCAAATTTTTCCGCCCCGAGTTTTTTCCCCAGTTTAATCGCCTCCCACATCAATAAATTTGATGCCATTAAGTTTCGATACTCTAAAGAAGTTCCTCCATATGGGTAGTAAAAAGTATTTTTAAAATAAAAAAGTTCATAAACGGCCAACGGCACATCTTTATAAAAAGCAATTAAAATATGAGCAATATTTTTTTTCAAACTATCCCAAACAATTTTATGATATTCTGGCGTATGGCCAAAATATTTTTGTCTCTTGCAGGTTTCAAAATAGAGCTTGGAGAAAATTTCAAATCCTCGATCATTTGACATCTCTTTAACTATAACGCCTTTTTTCTCTGATAAGCGAATGTTATAACGTGTTTTTGAGTGCATGTTCTTTAATAATTCGTCCTCGGATTTATTAAGATCCAGAATTTGTGTCCAGGAGGAGAAGAGAGGATGTTTTGACTTGACGATTAACGGATTAAGGAATTGCGGATTACGAATTGCAGATTTTAAAACATTTGGTTCGATTTTAATAAAGATTACCTTGTTTTTTTTAGCATAAACTGTAAGGAAGTCCAGAACATCCTTAGTTGGAATAACAGAACGTGGTAGGTACCCAATTTTGTAATTTATTTTTGGAATTTTATGAAATGTTAATTGGAAAACGTTTTTGTTGGCAGAAATTCTCAGGACCTCAATGCCCATTTTTTTTCTCGCCTCACCCCATTCCCAGGACTGAAGGGGATGAAGAGCCTCTTTGTTATATTCGATAGCTAAATAGTCATCAAGTATAGTTTTGATCATATTTATATAAGGTCCGACCTTTGCGAAGGGTCAGTCCTTCTGATAAGGACGGACCTTAATACATCTAACGTTTCTTTCCCGCATTTTTCCCAGGAAAAATCCTTAATTCGTTGTCGACCTTTAGCTATTAACTCTTTTCTTAATTCTTTATTTTCCTTGAGTGATTTTAATTTCTCCAGTAAGTCATCAGGATTTTTCGGATTAAAATAAAGACTGGCGTCTCCACCGATTTCCGGCAAACTCGAAGTCATCGATATAATCGTCGGACAACTATAACTCATCGCCTCAAGAATAGGAATTCCAAATCCCTCATAGAGTGACGGAAGGACCAGACAAAAAGCGTTTTTATACAACCAGATTAATTCAGGGTCCGAAACATGGTCAGTAAATATAACTTTATTTTCTAAATTCATAACCTTTACTTTTTTAAAAATATTTTCATAAAGCCAACCTTTTTTCCCAGCGATGACCAGTTTAAAATCATTATTAGTTTGGACAAATTTATCAAAAGCATCAATCAATGTTTCTATATTCTTCCTCGGCTGAATTGTCCCAACAAAAAGGATAAAAGGTTCTTTACTTTTTACTTTTGAATTGTAGTTTTGCTTGCCCTCCGAAGCTATAGCGAAGGAGGGACTTTTGACTTCTAACTTTTGACTTAATTTCTCGTATCCATTGTAGACAACTGTAATATTATTTTCGTCAATATCATAATTTTTTACGACATCTTTTTTGGTAGTTTTTGAAACAGCAATAATATTTTTGGCTTTATTAATAGCAAATTTTGTCCAATTTATTAACTGCCATAAATCTTTTTTGGTAAAATCTTCCGGATAATAAAGATAGGCTAAATCATGGATAGTGACGACTTGGGGGACCGGACAAAAACGGGGTAAATAATGAGCCGGGGAAAAATAAACGTCAATATTTTTTTGACTATACAAATATAAAGGTAGGAAAATCTGCGACCACAAGAACCTTCCCTGAATATATTGATATCTGAAATATTTATTTTCTTTAGGTAAATCTTTAAGAGGCGGATTTTTTAAGTAAACTTCAAAAGAACACTGGCTACAAGCTTTTTTATTAAAATATTTAAGAATATTTAAAACATAGACAGAAACGCCGACTCTTTTCTCCACATTAGCTTCGTTGCCGTCAATGCCTATTCTTATCATGAAGATATTATATTATAAATTTTTATAAACTGACTCCAGCTGTTTAGCGGTCTTACTCCATTGGTATTTATTCTTAATCAGATTGTAAGCATTAATTCTAATATTTTCATAAAGTTTAGTATTTGCCAATATTTTTTTTATGCTTAGAATAAATTCTTCCAGATTGTTGGCAATAATAACATTTTGACTATTAGTAACTTCTAACCCTTCAATGCCGGTGACTGAAGAAATAACCGGCATTCCCGAACCCATGGCAGCCAGGATTTTTAGTCTGGTTCCACCCGGTCCAAAAATAGGAGCAATAAATAAAGCGCCTTGTTTAAATAATTCTTTTACCAAATCAATATTGTCAGGTTCTATATTGAGAATTTTGATATTAGTATTTTTGAAACTACCTAATTTTTTAGCATTTTGCCCGGCAATGACAACTTTGACATAAGGTAACTCTTTAATTAGTTGAGGATATATTTTGTTAATTATAAATTTAGCCGCTTCAACGTTTTGTAGCCAGAAAAAATTTCCCTGAAAAAATACAATCGGTTTTTTTAAATCTTTTTTTTCTAATCTATCAACAATCATTTCGTCCCCTACACAGTTAGGAACAATCGACGTTTTTATTTTATTTTCTTCTGATTTAATTATTTTTTCATCTGAAGCGGAAACAACTACAACAATATTGGCCTTTTTCCAGTAAAATCTTTCCCAATACTTTAGTTTAATAATATCGATATCAAAGTAGATAAGTAGTCTGAGGTAAAATGGCAGAGAATTAACAAAGTGTCTGTAAACTTGATACTCAATGGTTTGTTCAACTAAAACAGTTGGTGTGTCGGTTTGAGGTATATGCGGCATGACGTAAAAGGTTTCGGCATGAATGATGTCAAATTTTTCTTCGGTTAACAGTTGATTAATAATAGTTTTTGCTTCAGACGAATAATTTCTGACTACTAAAAAAGGCGAAAAAGAAAAAATAGTTTTGAAAATATTTTTAAACTGCCAGGGTGAGGAGGATCTTTGGCAAAGATAGATTTTTTTGCAGTATTTTTTCAGATAAGATTCATATTTTTTTTCCTCGTCATTTTTATATAGAGCCACTAAAGTTATTTCGTTATTCTGGCTCAGGTATTTTAAAAGATTATAGGTTCTTATTTGTCCACCTGAGGAAGGGGGATAAGGAAGATATGGAGTTACCATCAATATTTTCATAATCGGAAAAGAGTGAATTTTTCATTTTCAAAAATTATTTCATAATCAGACCCCATTCTCTTTATTTGTGTATCGCTGGAGGTAATAAGGTACTTGTATCCCAGACTTTTTAATTCAATTGGTTCCTTAAAGATTGCCGGTGCGCCTCGACGATCGCTCAAATAGAGTAGAGTGGTATCGCCCGTTCGGTCAGTGACAATTTTGTCTTCAGGTAGGGTAAGACTATTGATAATGTTGGCTTCTTGAACTAATTCCTGAGAGTATTGATAGTAATCGATTACTTTGAAGTAAGAAAAATAAAAAGAGAAACCAATGAGAAAAAAAACCAAAATTGAAATAAAAATAGGATTAATAAATTCTTTTTTATGATCAAAAACAAAACTCACGCCAAGACCGATCATAATAGCAAAAACAGGCAATATTAAAATTTGATAATATTCATGTTGGAGGTTCCCTCCTTGAAAAACAAAAATATAAGCTAAAGCGGAAAAAACAAAACTGATAAAAAAATATTTTTTGTGTTTGGAGATTATTCCTAAGACAAAAAATAATGTCAGGTACCCGCCTAAAATTAGGTTATTAATTCTTTCAAAAAAAATCCAGCGAAAAAACGAAGGCCGGAATAAAATACTTTTTAGTCCTTGAGTAGTGTTTACTGAAGTAAACAACCAGTCGGAATAAGGAATCCCTTCAGGAAAATTTTTTATATGAAATCTCCAATAAATTAAAGGTAGAAAAGTAATAATAAAGTATAGATAAAAATCTAATTTTTTAATTAAATTAAGTTTATATTTTCTATAAAAGAGAACAATGATAGGGAGAAGATAGAAAATTAGCGTTGGCTTAATTAGTAAGGATAAAGCAAAAAAGACGATAGATAATAAATAATAAATGATAGATAGTAGATGATAGATGATAGATTTATAGTTCGTTCTTTTATAATTAGAATTAAGAAAAAAAATATTGCTATCATAGAAAAAGCTAAAGCCGGTGTTTCCGGTAAAATCACTCTTGAGAAAAAAACGAAAAACGGAAAGACAGCATAGACAAAAGCTCCGAAGATAGCTGATAAACGACTGTTTTCTTTAAGGAGTAAATAATAAAGAACTGCAATTATGATTAAAGAAAAAATAATCGTTGTCAATCTTCCCCAAATTTCGAGAGATAACATTGGCATCAGCTTATAAAAATAGGCAAAAATCGCGTTATAAATCGGGAACTCGACCATCCTGTATCCCTGGGGGTTATCGATTCCCGACTGAACATTGGAGAGATCGTCGTATTTGGGATGAAATAAATCAAAACCATTTTTTACGTAATTACGTGCAACCGCAGCCGTATCAGCTTGGCGCCAGGAATGAAGATCGGCTAAGGGAATGTTGATTTTATAAAGACGGAAGATAAAGGCAATAATTAAAATAATGGAAAGAATAAGTATATCAAGTTTTTTCATAGGTTAAAAGGTCAAAAGTTAAAGTCAAAATTAAAAAGTTTTTTCCTAAATACTTTTAACTTTTTACTTATATTTTTGACTTTTGATTTTTGACTTTTGAATTTAATTCATAGTATCCAACGTAAAGTCCCGCTATTGTCCAGAAAGTATAGGCGACTTTGGAGGCTTCAAAAGCATCAATATAAGAAGCATTTATAAACAGAGCCAAGAATCCAAAAATAAATCCATAACCTATCAATTTATCATTAAAGCCAAGTTTTTTAATTTTATCCCAGACGGTTTTCAATATAAGAAATAAAATATTTAAAAAAGCGATTGTGCCGAGTAAACCAAATTCGCCCAACCAGCGGAAATAATCGCCATCAGTGGCTTCAGTCAGTGACGACGGGCCTGCCCCCAGTAAAGGGTTTTTCTTGAAGGCATTAATCGCCCTTGGCCATTCAATTTGAAAACGGGTAGCCATAGAAATATCAGAAACAACCGTATTAATCGGTTTAAGATTGGCTGACAAAGTAGCTATATATTTTTCTTCTTCGGAAGAAGAAATCTCGCCGGATAAAGTCGCTTCTCTTAATTTTTCTCGAACGATTTGATTTCTAAATAGATTTAAATTATCACCCTTTGACTGATCTTTTAATTTTATATAAAAAGAACCAGCAGGTAATTCCTTAGTAGTAATATTTTGATTAACATATACGGAGCCGGTTTTTTCATTAATAAGAATTCTTTTTATTTGAAAAGTTTTTAAAAATCTTTTGCTGATTTCGCCGGTCGTAAACATTAACCCGGCTGTTAAAATCAAAACAAAAATTAAGAATTTATATTTCCTGATAAATATTAAAAAAGATACAGTGGCAATAACATAAGCAATAAAAGAAGATCTTGATGAAGTGTATAAAAGAATTATCAATGCTCCAATAAATAGATAAAGATAAGAATTTTTATTTTTGGAAAAATAAAAAGAGAGGATAATAGGAATTGATATAACTAGATATATAGCCAGATCGTAATGACCGGCAAAAGTAGAGGAGATTCGCGCTTCCGACGTTAGGTATAAAAAATAACCTTTAGCGTATTCGGGATTCATTGTTTGGACAGCCGGAAAATTCAAAAATTTTTGACCTAATCCGTACAAAATCACTAAAAAAATAGAGATAAAAAAGCCTGACATTATCTGCCAAAAATCTTTTTTTGTTTTTATAACTGACGAAGCGATAAAAAACATAATTAAATATTCAACTCTTCGTGCTGAATGTAAAAAACCTAAGTGGGGAAAGATAATAGTTTTGGAAATATAGCTGTTCCAAAAAAAGGAGATAAAAACAGCTGACAAAAAAAGAATAAAAGGTAAGATAAATTTTTTATTTAGGAAAACTTTTTTTCTCAAAAGTTGAACAAAAAATATCAAAGCTAAAATAGCTAGATAAATATCCTCAAAGCGGATGGCAACGTAGGTATAGTCAATCATTTTAAATGGAAGTTTTGGCCATAGAGGAACAAAGAATACAAAACCAATCAGTAATATTTTTACTAAATTGTTGTCAAGTTGTTTAAGCCAGTTTAAAAGCCTGTTCATAGGTTTTAATTAGATATCGATCGCCTTTAATTTTACCAATTAAATAGGCAATTAGGGCTTTAAATTTCAAAATAACATGAAGAATTAGTAAATGAAAAACAGAGTAGTGCTTTTTATAAAAAAATAAGAAACCTTTATAGACTTGGAGAATAGGAAAAGTTTTACCGTCAGATGAAGCCGAACCAAGATGAATTATTTGTGAGTCCGGGTAAAAGAATGTATTAAAGCCTTGCTTTTTAGCCCGATACAATAGATCAACTTCTTCCATATACATAAAAATATTTTTATCAAAACCACCTAATCGCTGAAAATATTTTTTGGTCGTCATAATACAGGCTCCGGATATCCAGTCAATCTGAGAAAATTTATTTGGTGAAAAACGGGTTAATCCCCAATAGTCGCCTTTGAGAAGTAAAGTGGCAAAAACAACCGGTAAGGTAAAAAACCGGCCGGCAGACGGTTGGGGAGTTAGGTCGCGATTAAGAAGCTTGGCACCCAAAAAATGGACCTGTTTTTCGTTTTCCAGATAAAAATTATAAAGCTTTTCAATGGCGCGATTAAGGACAATCGTGTCAGTATTTAAAAGCAAGACATATTTTCCCTGAGCCATTTTTACTCCGAGATTATTTCCCCGACCAAAACCGAAGTTTTCACCAGATTGTTTATAAACTAAATTATTTTTAACGTCATGTGACATTGTTTCCAAAAGTTCCTGTGAGCCGTCTTGTGAGTTATTATCAATGAGGACAATTTCGTATTTGATTTTTATATTTGTAAGCGATCTATTAATTGATTCTATACAATCTTCAGTGATTTTTTTCGTGTTATAGGAAACGATCACGATCGAGAGATCCGGTGTTTTCATTGGCCTTAATTTTAGCAAAAGTTAATAAAAATAGCATAACGAATAGTATATATCGTCATTTTTATCTTATTAAGACAATCCAAAAATATGTTTTTGTAGGTTATAAGCGGTGGACAACTATAACTATTCTGTTATTTTTTTATTTAATGATCTATAAGGTTGTGTATTTTCAAACAAATAATCATAATCCAATCGAGGAACTATTACATATTTTAGATAGTCCAACTTATTCAAAAACTTTAAAAATCATAAATTTATTAGAAAAATACGGTTTAATAATAGGTATGCCATACATTAAGAAAATCAACAAAAACCTTTATGAATTAAGGATTCGAGGAAAGATTGAAATTCGGATTTTATTTGCCCATAAATATAATGTTTTCTATTTACTGCATGGCTTTAAGAAAAAACGACAAAAACTTTTATCAAAAGATATTATGATTGCGGAAAATCGCTTGAATTTTATATAACACGTATGTTATATTATATCTATATGAATAAATACTTTTCCGATTATAGAGATTTGAAAGAAAAAGCTTTAAAAAATACTGAGATAAAAAAAGAATATGAATTGTTAAGAGCAGAATATGAGGTTATAGAAAAAATAATCCAATTAAGGATAAAAAATAAACTAACTCAAAGACAATTGGCAAAAAGAATTGGGACAAAACAATCAGGCGTTTCGAGATTTGAAAAGGGTCTTATCAATCCTACCCTTTATTCTCTCTCAAAAATTGCCTCCGTTTTCGGAAAAAAATTGGTTGTTGAATTTAAATAAAATATATTCAAATTTTGAAGATTGCACTTAATTTTCCATCCTGCTGCTGAAGAATTTTTCGGCTTTTTATTTAAACAGCGAATTCAAATATTTTCTTAACTAACGAAATCCTAGCATAAAAGGCTCTGCTAATTGATCCATGACCAGGCCCTTTTGTTCTTGCTTGTATCCATTTCCCATCTTTACCAGTTAAGCTTTCAAAACCATATTTAATTAGTTTTTCTCTTATAAACTCATAATCGGTTTTTATTTCTTTTATTAATTTGTCATCTTCGACAAAATCTAAACTGGTAACTTTTAATAATTCTGCCGTTTCGGAATCTTCTCCATGCCACATAACAGCACAAAAAATAATTGATTTTAATTTAGCCCAACAATGACTCTCAAAAAACGAATGGGCTAAAATAACCATAGCTGAAATTCGGGATATATTTCTCGGTCGTAAAAATCCAAATATTTGTCATCTTCCCACACAAGCTCGGTAAAGTTCTCGTAATCCTCACTGTATCCTTTGCACATCACCAGCGCACGGCGAAATGGATTGAGTCGTAAAATAAGTTTTGCAAGAAATGGCGAAAGTGATATTTCCATATCAAAAAGTGAGATTATTTTCTACGCTGACAATCTCAAAAGTTTTCGTGTGCCATTCAGATAATTTGTCGTAATCCATAAACTGCACGCGCGTTTTGATTGGCATAAAGGCGTTGAGTGCCAGTTTCCCTGAATATTCCGCTTTTCTTACTTTGTCTGCAACTATAAAAAAATTTGTGTTGAAATCCTGTAATTCCACAAATTTCAACAGTGAGTTTTGGATATCTGTTGAGTGTTCAACCTCAAAAAGTACGCTCGGCATTTTTCGGACATTGAACCAGCAAACATCAACGGTTTTCGCCTTTCGCACAATATGGCCATAACCGAATTGATGAAAATCCGTTTGTGAGCTTACTTCACCCAGTGTTTTGCCCAAGAATCGCTTGTTTTTATCTTGGCTCGGCACAAAAGTTTCGTACTGCTTCAATTTCCCAATTTCCACGAGCAAACCCTGGTAATAACTATGATTGAAAAGCTCCTGTTCTTGCTTCGGCATTACATCGGTCGGCAATATGTTTTGCGGCAACTTATCTTTGTGTGACAACAACGCCCATAGCCCGGGTTTAATTTTGAAGAAAAATCGCTCATCTTGAACAATGCGTCGAATACTCGCAAAAGGTGTTTTTGTTTTCCACTCAACATCGGGCATCTTCAAAACTTCTTGGTTGAGATACCCAAGCGTTGCAAATCCGCCGTTATGTTCCATTACTTTTATTACTGCTTCGTGTTGCTTCATATTATTCAAAGATGAAATTCAAAATCCTTTTTTAGCCTCTTACTTTTATCCCAATCCCCTTTATTTACACTAACCATTTTTCCTGCATGAACAGTAAATCCACCGTTAGAAAGGTTATGAGGAGGATCGGCAAAAATCATATCCACAGAATTTTCAGGAATTTCTTTTAATACATCCAAACAATTTCCAAGATAAAGTTTAAAATCAGACTTTTCGAAATATGGTTTAAGCATTTTTTTTTGGGTTTGTTTTCGCATAACTTATTCTAACACTTTTCCCCTCTAATTAGTTTATAAAAAAAATAAAATATTTAGTCAATCGCTTATAACCTACAAAGTACATTGTTTAGCCTACTGTAACAATTAAATATTATCGAAAGACCAATCAGAAGAAATTCTGAATTTTTTTATTTTTTTAAGAATCGGTGCGAAGGATTTGTTCATGAAAATGATTGTATCAAAATATTTAATTCTTTGTAGGTTATAACCTACAGTCAGAAGCTAATTTTTGTCGTTTATCTTCCTTCGCTAAAGCTACGGAAGGACAAGTAGTCTACAAAAGGTGGCTAAATAAAGGGAATTTTTTGTTGTTTATAAGCAACAGTTGAAAATTATTTTATCACTTTTCCAGATTTTTTGGGGTTAGCCACCCTGCTTGCCCGCCGAAGCTAAAAGCGAAGGAGGGTTCTAACCGCAACGGTTGAATTGAAGAATATATTAAATATTAAATAAAGAAAAATTAACGAACCTGACTATGCGCAAGTTGAGAAACAGAAACTGTTACCGATGTACCCGACTTTAACACCTAAAACAAAAAGGGAGACTGTTCTTGATTTTAAAACTGAAATAGATATCAAACACTTAAGAACAAAATATAT
>Ga0210017_1001187_pt1 | contig 22798 bp, 23 predicted proteins | sample CryGeyCG2014_020_FD_183966 | JGI IMG/M metagenome (GOLD analysis project Ga0210017, IMG submission 183966) | Groundwater microbial communities from aquifer - Crystal Geyser CG08_land_8/20/14_0.20 (SPAdes) (version 2) | ecosystem: Environmental > Aquatic > Deep subsurface > Groundwater | place... | reverse complement strand
CAATTGAAATTTTAGTGGAATTATTCTATCTTCCGCCGCCGCTCAAAATAATCTTGATGGTTTTGAGAATAATGGCTAGTTCAAAAATAAAGGAGCGGTTCTTGATATAGTAGAGGCCTTATATAATTAAATTTAAACGCCTTTTCTGGACAGGACAGTGGCGATAGTTTTTAAAATTATTGAAATATCTAAATAGAGCGAGCGATTTTTTATATAAAAAAGGTCATATTGCAGTTTTTTCAAGCTGTCTTCTCTGATAGGCGAGTGATATTCGCCGGAAATTTGGTCAGAACCGGTTAAGCCTGGCTTGACAAGCAAACGCTCGCGATAAAAAGGAATTTGTTTTTCCAGCTCCAGAGCTAATTCAGGCCGCTCTGGCCTAGGTCCGACAAAGCTCATCTCGCCGCGGATAACATTAATCATCTGCGGCACTTCATCAAGCCTGGTCTTACGTAAAAAGGAGCCAAATTTAGTGATTCTCGGATCATTAGCTATTGTTGGCGAGCGGTCATTGCCTTCTTCTTTCATGGTTCTGAATTTAATTAAATTAAAAATTTTATTATCCTGGCCCAGCCGCGGCATAATGATAAAGACTGGCCCGCGGCTTTCCATTTTTATTATTAAGGCGATAAGTAGCCAAAAGGGCAGAGTAATTAGCAAAATTAGCACTGCCAGAATAAAATCATAAAAATATTTAATTTTATTAAACCAGCTCTTTGAACCCTCGTTAAGGTTTTCCAAAAACCACATTTGATTGATGGCGTCTAAGGGGATCTTGCCGGTTATGGCTTCATAAAAATTTGGTAAGCTGATATAATTTATTTTTAAAGGCAGGCAGTCAAACAAAGCCGAGCGCAGATTATCCGAGTAATGAGGATCAGCAGTTAGAATAATATTAGATATTTTATTTTTATTGATTAGCTGCTTCATTTGGCCAATATCTTTGATTAGCGGAATATTATTAAGCGATTGATCAGTAGCATTATTGTCAACGATAAAAGAAACAATAAAGCCCAGATGAGGTTTTTTTTGCAGTTCGTTTATTAATTCTTGTACCTGTTCGTTAAAACCGATAATGGCCAAATGACTTTTGGGCAAATAAGATTTAAGCGACCAGTTATAAAATTGGCGCCATAAAACGAAAAGTACGGCGAAGATAACAATAAAAATAAACAAATTTCTTTTTGGCGCGATGTTGATTTGCGGGATTAAATAGAAAAAAGCCAGCGAGATTAAGCCGGTTATGGCCAGGGCTTTGCCGCTTAGCTGAAAGAATTTTAAATTATTAATTGCTAGGTTTAGATTATATAAATTAGAAATATAGAAAATAATCAGCCATAAAAGAAAAATTATAGTAAAAGGCCAAAGGTGGATAGCCCAAGAGGTTGCTAATTGTTTGCTGGAGTAGCGGATTAATAAAGTTAAATACAGCGAAAGATAGAGAATTATTATATCTCCGCCCAGCAAAGCGATTTTTTTAAATTTATTATTCATGCGGCTAATATAACAGAAATAGAGAGAAAATGCAAATTGATTTTAATTTTTAAATTTTTGTAATTTTTAATTTTTAAATAATATATTAATGCTTAAATTTTTTAAAATTAGAATATTAAAAATTATTTATAAAATTATAAAATTAAAAATTAGAAATTAAATCTTTTGACTCGAGAACAATATTGGGTTATAATTTATTTATGGAAAAAAGCAATATAAAATTAAATTGGCCTTTAATAGGCAATAGCCATATTATTGAATATTTAGCTAAAAGCATTGCTAATAATAAAGTAGCTGGCAGTTATATTTTTACCGGACCAGATAATTTAGGCAAAACTACGGTAGCTAATTTTTTTGCTAGCAGTTTGATTTGCACAGCTAAAGATAAAAAAGACGCGCCCTGCGGTCAGTGCCTGCCCTGTCAGCAAGCCGCTAAAGGCATCCATGGGGATATTCATTTAATTAAAAAAGACAAAGAAAAAAAGAATATTTCCATTGAGCAGGTAAGGGATTTTATCAGAACTTTGGGTTTAAGCTCGTTTTTAAATTCCTATAAAATCGGCATTATCAAGCACGCCGAAGATTTAAGCTTAGAAGCGGTTAATGCTTTACTTAAAACTTTAGAAGAGCCAAAGCTAAAAGTGGTAATAATTTTAATAACTACGGCTGCCGAGTCTTTGCCGGCAACCATTGTTTCGCGCAGTCAAATTCTTAAATTTTATCCCTTGCCAGTGGATATTATTTATGACTATTTAATCAAGCACCATCAAGCTTCAAGAAGCCTAGCAAAAAATATATCACGGCTTTGCCTAGGCCGTCCGGCTTTAGCAGTTAAATTTTTAGAAGACAAAGAATTTTACGAAAGATATAAAGAAAGAGTTGGAGTATTTTTGAATTTTTTTACTGATGATATAAATAATCGTTTGCTAGCTCTTGAAGAATTAGTCGGCCGAGAAACGCGGGGGCAGGAGTCAATTAGACTGGGACTCAAGCTAATAGAAATTTGGCAAGGCTTAGTTAGGGATTTAGTACTGCAGTTTTTCAGCCAGGACGACCTGATCCAGCATCATGCTTTTAAAAAAGATTTAGCCAAGGCAAAAAGCAAAGTTGACATTATGACCTTGCTTAAGTTAGCTAACTCATTAAGACAGGCTCGTGAATTCATCAAAGCCAATGTTAATCCCAAGCTAGCGCTAGAACAGGTGGCGATTAATATATAAAGATTATTTTTTAAAAACCGTTTATTTACTGTTTTAGATAGACTATTTAAAAACGAGTTATAAGTTATAGGTTATGGGTTATTATCGACATTTTTATAACTTATAACCTATAACTTATAACTTAATGCGAGACAATTAAAACGAGTTATAAGTTATGGGTTATAAGTTATTTGCTCGCTGCGTATATTTATAACTTATAACTTCAATTTATGCTTAAAAGAAATTTTAAATTAATTGCAACTGGTCTGGCTATTGCGCTGCTAACCGGCGGCTGTTCCATTAGTTTTAATACCGGCGGTGATAGTGGCACGGCTGCGGATGGCGGAGTTTACCGCAGTCTTAATAAGGGCAATACCTGGCAGCAGCGGGTTTTAATCCCAACAGTTAGCGGGCGGCCAAGAAGTTTTGGTTCGGTTGATGCCAGTTCACTGGCTCTAGATCCAAGCGATAATAAAGCGATTTATTTAGGCAGTGTAGAGAACGGCTTGTTTTATAGTTATGATGGCGCTGATAATTGGCAGATTGCTAATAGCTTAGGCAAAGTAACAGTGAATAATGTTGCCATAGATCCCAGCTCAAAATGTATCATTTACACTACGGTAGGCAATAAACTCTTTAAATCAACTGATTGCAATCGCAGTTGGGTGCAAACTTATTTTGATAATGATTTAAATGTGGCTATTAGCGCTTTGGCAATTGATAATTTTAACGCTGCTATTGTTTACATTGGCACCAGCCGTGGCGAGATAATCAAGAGCGGTGATCGCGGCAGCAGTTGGCAAACATTAAATAGATTTAACAATCAAGTTAGTAAAATAGTTATTAGTCCGGCTGACAGCGGAGTGATTTTTGTCGGCACCAAAAGCAAGGGAATATTTCGCTCTAGCGATGGCGGCAATAACTGGGCTGATTTATCCGACAAGCTTAAAGATTTTGATGAAGGTAGTAAATTTCAAGACCTGGTGATTTCAGCCGCAGACAAGCCCGTTATATTTTTAGCTACCCGTTATGGCTTATTAAAGTCAATTGATAACGGCGATAGCTGGAAAAAGATAGAGTTGATAACTCCGGAAGAAAAAGCTACTATTAACAGCTTGGCTGTTAGCCCTAAAAGTTCAGAAGAAATTTATTATGCAACTAATACTACTTTTTACCGTTCGGTGGACGGCGGGCAGAATTGGACAGCTAAAAAGCTGCCTAGCAGCCGCGCTGGCTGGTGCTTGCAAATTGACCCTAAAAACGAGAATTTGCTTTACTTAGCTGTTAGAAAAGTAAAATAGTATATTATGCTAATAATGCGAATAATGCTAATGCCGCGAATAAAATTAATAAGCATATTATGATATATGAAGCAAGAGCTTATTTATAAAGATTTGTCATATAATCTAAATAGACTGCTGTTCGATACTCATAATGAACTTGGACGATATTGTAATGAAAAACAATACGGCGATCTATTTGAGAAAAAATTAGTTGAAAATAAAATAAATTATAATAGAGAGAAAATTATTCCAATTTCATTTGTCGGAGAGAGAGACAACAGGAATAGAGCAGATTTTATAATTGATAAAAAAATTATTATTGAATTTAAATGCAAGAGATTATTTGGACGTGATGATTATTACCAGTTGAGAAGGTATTTAAAAGCTCACAGAATGAAACTTGGATTATTAGTAAATTTTAGAGAGAGGTATTTAAAGCCAAAGAGAGTTTTAAATTCAGAAATTAATATAATTAATTAGCAGTATTCGCATTATTTGCGGATTAGCATAATTTTTATGAATCAATATCTTGTGGCAAAACAAGCGGACTTTGTTAAGATAATAGATTTTTTTAAAAAAGACATTGCCAGCTTGCGGACCGGCCGCGCCAATCCGGCAATTTTAGACGGCGTGCAAGTAGAGGCCTACGGCGCTAAAACATTGCTTAACGGATTAGCCAGTATTAATGTCCCGGAAGCCAGAAGTATAGTAATTACACCCTGGGACAAAAATATTACTAAAGATATAGAAAAAGCTATTGTGGCAGCTAATTTGGGGCTGGCAATAACCAATGAAGGCGATAAGATAAGGGCAATTATTTCGCCGTTGACCGAAGAAAACAGAAGAGAGCTAGTTAAAAAACTTAATGAGAAAATGGAAGCGGTTAGAATTTCTCTGCGTCAAGCAAGAGATGAAATTAAAGAAGCGATTGAAAAGGCGTTTAAAAATAAAGATATTAGCGAAGACAACAAATTTAGATTTATTAAAGAATTAGATGAAGAAATCAGTAAGCAAAACGACAAGATAAAAGAAATAAGAGATAAAAAAGAAGAGGAAATAATGACAATATAATAAATACCTCACCTTAGCCCCTCTCCTAGTCAGGAGAGGGGAGTAGTGAGAGTTTTCCCTCTCCTGGATAGGAGAGGGTCAGACTGTCCAAAAACTCGGAAATTCGTCATCCCCGTGAAAACGGGGATCCAGAAATAATTTAATTTTAGCCAAATATTTTTTCTGGATTCCTTCCCCGCTTTCGCGAGGACTAAAGGCCGCAGGAATGACGGTACTTTTTGGACAGTCTGGGGTGAGGTGTATTAATTTTATTATATGCTGTTAACTATAATTGTGTTTTTTTTAGTTTTGTCGCTCCTGGTTTTTGCCCATGAACTAGGGCATTTTTTTGTGGCGCGAAAATTCGGTGTTAAGGCTGAAGAATTTGGTTTTGGTTTTCCACCAAGAATTTTCGGTCTGCAAATTCTCAAGCGGGCTAGGCTTATAGGGACTAGTCAGACAGAAGAAATTACAGCAGAAGTTATTGACCAGCCGCTGGCTGACGGTTCAGAAGTAATCCAAGAAAAAATAACAGATAAAATTAAAGAAATTGATTTAGTTGCGCCGACCAAAAAATGGCATTTTATCAGAGGAGGTAGGGATTTAACGCCCGAGGAAAAAGATTTTGGCACGGTTTATTCTATTAACTGGCTGCCGCTGGGCGGTTTTGTCAAAATCAAAGGTGAAAACGGGGAGCATGAGGAAGATAAGGACAGTTTTGCGGCACAGCCGATTTGGCAGAGATCAGCTATTTTATCAGCCGGCGTTTCCCTAAATATTATTTTAGCCATGATTTTAATAACCATTGGTTTTATGATAGGCCTGCCTCAAGTTTTAGATAACTTAGGCCACAATGCCGAAGTTTCTCATCGCCAAGTGCAGATTGTGCAAATTTTTGACGCTTCTCCGGCTGCTGGAGCCGGTTTAGCAGTCGGCGACGCGATAGTGGGCATTAATAATCAAAACTTTGTTAATTATAATGAGCTGCAAAAGTATGTGGCTGACCGCGCTGGCGAGAAATTAAATTATAGAATTAAGCGCGGCCAAGAAGAGTTTGTCAGCCAAATTACTCCGGAAATCAGGCCAGAATCAGGCAAGGGCGGCATTGGCATTGGCATTGCTGAAACCGGCATTGTCAAATATCCCTGGTACATCGCGATTTGGCAGGGCATAAAAACGACTTTTGTTTTACTTTGGGTAATTATTGTTGCTTTTTATCAGCTGTTTAAAGGATTAATAATTGGGCAGGGCTTAAGCGTTGAATTAGCCGGACCAGTCGGTATTGCTGCTCTGACTGGCGAAGTAACGCGGATGGGCTTTATTTATCTCTTGCAGTTTACGGCATTGCTTTCAATTAATTTAGCAATAATAAATTTTTTGCCTTTTCCGGCTCTAGATGGCGGCCGGGTGCTATTTTTAATTATTGAAAAATTTAAGGGCTCGCCGGTTAAGCGGGAGTTGGAAAATATAATTCACAATATCGGCTTTGCTTTATTAATGCTATTAGTTTTAGTAGTGACTTTTAGGGATATTTCCCGTTTTAGCGGAGTTTTTAAAGGGATATGGGAAAAGATATTTTGAAAATGTAAAATTAAAATCTCCCCGGCCCGCCTCGCGTAAACTAAACTGCTAATAATTATTCGCCTATAGCTGTTAAACAACTTAAATTTATAGACAAGTAAATGCGAGCGGGGCAGGCAAAATGAAAAATAACAAGGCAAAGTTTAAAATTCTAATATCTAAATTCTAAATCCTAAACAAATTCTAATGCTCCAAATTCTAAATTCAAAACGAATACAATTGCATTTTTGTTTGGAACATTCGGATTTATGATTTGGGATTTATTTAGAGTTTAGATATTAGAATTTAGAATTTATTAATTTTTTGTATTTTAAACTGTCATTTTAAATTTTGAGATTTAAACTTTAAATTTATTATTATGCAGCTAAACATCAAAGCTAATAATTTGGAGTTAACAGAAAAAATAAAAAATTATATCCAGCTTAAAGTTGATATGCTGGAAAAATTTTTAGGCAATATTCAGGCGCTTAATGCTGATTTTGAAGTTGAATTAACTACCAAGCATCATTTAAAAGGCAAAATCTATTACGCTGAAATGAATTTAGAGGTGCCGGGCGAGCTTCTGCGGGTGGAAAAGACTGAAAAAGATTTATTTAAAGCCATTGATAAAGTCAAGGACCATATGGCTCTAGTAATTAAGAAATATAAAGAGAAAAAAGTAGAAAGAAAAAGACAAAAACAGAAATCGGACGCTATGGTTTAGTTTGACGTCGTAAAGTAGATTTAGCTTGCACCATTGGGCTATTTATAACGAGCAGGTCAATGACAGTTTAAGAATCTGGGGAGGCGGAGCCAGCGGAGATAATAGATTAACTATTTTGCAAAACGGCAACCTCGGCATCGGCACGACAAATCCCGTGCAGAAGTTGGACTTAGGCAATTCTGGTAGGATTGTCAATGTCCTAAACCCTGTGGATAACCAGGACGTGGCTACCAAGGCCTATGTGGATGCAGCTGGGACGCAGCTGGGGGCGACTAAATTAACCAAACGCGTTTTTGTTACGAGTGTTGCGTATAACGGAAATCTAGGCCAGTTGTCCGGCGCGGACGCTAAATGCCAGGCACATGCAGACGCAGCGAGTTTAGGGGGAGCATGGAAAGCATTGATATCAGGATCTTCTACGTCCGCTAAACAAAGAATAGGATACAATTGGGAGACACTGGTTAACATGAAGGGTTTTCCCATCGCTAAATCGGTTATAACATATGGCGCCGCCAACGAAGCGGTAAAAACCGGTATGGGTCCATGGTTTAGTTATGATGGTACTCTTACCCTCCGTCAGAGTCTCTCGCTAGAGGACTCTGACGCCAAAGTTAAATATGGCTGTTAGAGAAAAAGTATTTATACCAAACGAAATTTACTTTATAACATTGAGATTGATGTGGTGGATTTTTAAGAGGGGCGCCAAGAGGGGAGCCAGAGTCCCTTTCAGGAGACTCTGGCGGAGGGAAAGACGGAGACTCTGGCGGAGGGAAATTTTCCTACCCTCCGTCAGAGCCTCTCGTTAGAGGACTCTGACGCCAAAGTTGGCGGAGGGAAAGAAGAGTCCCTTTCAGGAGACTCTGGCGGAGGGAAATAATTTAGGGTTATCCAGATTCACAAAGAAATATCTTCCCTGGAAGTTGGTTTATTTAGAAGGCTACGCTGATATTGAAGATGCCAGAGATCGAGAGAAGAAATTAAAACAATTCGGCAAAGTCTACGCCCAACTTAAAAGAAGAATTGAGCGTAGCCTTAAATCCTGAAAAGGTGCGGGGTTGACTTTTGATTTTTGAGTGTGGTAAGATGAAATATATGGCTAAAAAATTGAATCAATTCAAAGTTATTATCGAGCAAGATAAAGATGGTTATTTTATCGCTACCGTTCCATCTCTTCCTGGTTGTTATACCCAAGCCAAGACCCTATTAGAACTCAAAAAAAGAATCCGAGAAGCTATTTTACTTTGTCTTGAAATTGCTCGTACTGATTCTCAATACCGTCAACGTTTAAAGGAGTTTTCTTATGAGCCGAGCTTTGTTGGCCTTGAATTAATTAAAGTATGAGTAGGCGATTACCCATCTTAAAGGCACGCGACATCCTCCAAGCCCTTAAGAAACTAGGATTTTTTGAAGTGCGCCAGAGAGGCGCACATATTTGTTTTAAACATCCTGACGGTCGATTTACTTTAGTACCACGTCATAGTGGTGAGGACGTTGGTCGTGGCCTGTTAAGACAGATTCTTCGAGAAATTAATATTTCACCAGAAGAATTTTCAAAATTATTGTAGTGAAAAATAGTGACAGGTCCATTTTTTGTGGTAAGATAATAAAACAATATGACTACCATTACTATTCCTAAAAAATTAATAAAAAATGGTGATTTGGTGATAATTCCGCGCAAGAAATATGAGGAATTTTTGGATTTAGAAAAGATAATGAAAAAGAAATTATTGGAAGAAATAGATACTGATTTAGCTGTCAAGATTTATCGAAAAGAAAAGAATCAAGGCAAGTTGCGGATAATCAAATCATTAGCTGATTTAGATTGATTATGATTATTCGGACATCGTCGAAGTTTGAAAAATCCTATAAGAAATTGCCAAACCGTGTAAAAGAAAAAGCTAAAGAGAAGGAAAGAATCTTTAGGGCAAACCCATTTGATTCGCGTCTTGATACCCATAAACTTCACGGTAAATACAAAGAATATTGGGCATTTACCATTATTGGCCAATATAGAATAATGTTTGCTTTTTCAAATTCAGATAAAGTAGATTTTATTAATATCGGGCCCCACGACATCTATAAATAAGAAGTATCTATTCTATCAAAGTTGAACTTCAATAAATTACCCCCATAGATTAATGGGAAAAGGAATCATCCCCGTTTTTTAGACGTGTATTCATTGATTTTTTTGAGTATTTATTGTAAAATTAATTTGTTTTAATAAATTATTACCGCGCTTAAGCGTGGATTTTTATAATATGGGTTTATTAACTAAAATTTTTGGCGATCCCAATGATAAAGTCGTTAAAAACCTTCAACCAATAGTTGATAAGATTAATAGTTTGGAAAAAAAATATCAGGCAATGACTGATGAGGAGCTGCGCAGTCAGACGCAGGAATTTAGAAAGAGATTGGGAGTGGAGACCTCACCCCAGCCCTCTCCTTATCAAGGAGAGGGGGAGCTTGATGAGATTTTGCCGGATGCTTTTGCCGTTGTCAGAGAAGCGGCTAAAAGAACTTTGGGGCAAAGGCATTTTGATGTCCAATTAATGGGCGCAATTGTGCTCCATCGCGGGCAAATCGCGGAAATGAAAACCGGTGAAGGAAAAACTTTAGTTGCTACTTTAGCGGTTTATTTAAACGCCTTGCCGGCTCAAGGCGTCCATGTCATTACGGTTAATGATTATTTAGCCAAAAGAGACGCGGCTTGGATGGGGATGGTATATGATTTTTTGGGGTTGACAGTGGGATGCATCACGCATGAGAAGGCATATAAATTTAGTTTAGATCCAAATTTTCAATTTTCAATTTCCAATTTTCAAACAGATTCCAATGATCAAAATTCAAATAATCAAAACAAAAGCAAGCTTGTAGAAGTACCCAGAAAAGAAGCATATAATTGCGATATTTTGTATGGCACCAATAATGAATTTGGTTTTGATTATTTGCGCGATAATATGGCGCCGGATTTAGACAGGATGGTGCAACGCGATTTAAATTACGCTATTGTTGATGAAGTTGATTCAATTTTAATTGATGAAGCGCGGACGCCGTTAATCATCAGCGCGCCAGCCGAAGAATCAACGGAAAAATATTTTAAATTTGCCGAATTAGTCCGCCGCTTAAAAGAAAATGACCCCGCGACAGGCTCGGGGCAGGGCGATTATAATATTGACGAAAAGATGAGAGCAGCGACTTTAACTGAAGCCGGTTTGGTTAAGATGGAAAAAATGCTGGGTATTGATAATATTTATGCTGCTGGCGGCGGTATGAGCGAGGTGCATCATATTGAACAGGCTTTAAAAGCTATGGCTTTGTTTAAGCGGGATCGCGACTACGTAGTAAAAGAGGGAGAAGTAATAATTGTTGATGAATTTACCGGGCGATTAATGTATGGCCGGCGCTATAGCGAAGGCCTGCATCAAGCCATTGAAGCCAAAGAAGGGGTACAGGTGCAACGGGAGTCGCAGACTTTAGCTACTATTACTTTTCAAAATTATTTTCGCATGTATGCTAAATTGGCCGGCATGACCGGCACTGCGGTAACTGAAGCTGAAGAATTTGCCAAAATTTATAAATTAGAAACAGTAGCTATTCCAACCAATAAGCCGATGATACGCCGAGATTTGAATGATCTGATTTACCGCTCGGAAAATGGCAAATTTAAAGCAGTAATTGAAGAAATTGAAGAGAGAAGCAAAGCGGGCCAACCGGTTCTAGTAGGCACTATTTCTATTGAAAAAAACGAGATTTTAGGAGAAATGCTGGAACGAGAGGGGATTAAGCCGCAAATTTTAAACGCCAAACATCACGAAAAAGAGGCCTCAATTATCGCCCAGGCCGGTAAAGCCGGAACAGTGACCATTGCTACTAATATGGCCGGCCGCGGCGTGGATATTATTTTGGGCGGCAGTCCTTTAGATGAAGGTGAGAGAGAAAAAGTAGTAAGATTAGGCGGGCTTCATGTTATTGGCACTGAACGTCATGAATCAAGGCGGATTGATAATCAGTTGCGCGGCCGATCTGGCCGGCAGGGCGACCCTGGCTCCAGCCAATTTTATGTTTCCATGGAAGATGATTTAATGCGGATTTTTGGCGGCGACCGGATGAAAAGTTTAATGACGACATTAAAATTGCCAGAGGATATGCCAATTGCCAACAAAATGGTTTCCAAGTCCATTGAATCAGCCCAGGCTAAAGTTGAAGGTAATAATTTTGATATCAGAAAGCACTTAGTTGAATATGATGATGTTATTAATAAGCACCGCGAGTCTATTTATAAACGGCGGCGCGAAATCTTGGAAATGGCGGGAAATCCCCCCAACCCCCTTTATCCCCAGTCATCCGACGGGGCAAAGCAAGGGGGCGAAATCCCCCCAACCCCCCTTATTAAGATGGGCGAGGGGGGTTCTATTCGTGATGACGGCAAGAGTTTATCCAGCACAATTCTCTCCATGGTGGAGAATGAAATTGAGCAGGTAGTAATTTTTCACACCGCCGCGGAAAATATTAAAGATTGGAATTTAGCTGAAATTTATCAGGTTGCCTCAACTATTTTTCCAGTAGAAAAAAAATTAAGAGAAGATTTAAGCAATTTTACTGAAGACGGCGGCAAATTAGACAAAATTAAAGCGCGCACCGCTATTATTGAACATTTAATAAAATTAGCCCAAGAAAATTATCAGAAGTTAGCCGAGCTGGCTGGTCAAGCAGGAATAATTTGGTCGGAAATAGAAAAGGCGATTTTAATCAGGTCAATTGATACTCTCTGGATGGAGCATTTGGATGCGATGGACCAGATGCGCCGCGGCATTGGCTTGCGCGGCTATGGCCAGCGCGATCCGTTGGTGGAATATAAAAAAGAGGCTTATCGGATGTATAATGAGCTTAATAGTTTAATTCAAAAGCAGGTAGTTTATACAATTTTTAAAGTTGGTGATATTGGGCAGTTTAAGCTGGCTCAAGAGGATCGTCGGCCAAAACAATTTATTGCCCCGGCCAAAGAAATGTCTCAAGGCAGTTCGTCCTTCAGCGCTTTTAAAACTAGCAGCGGCAAGCAAAAAGATAATACCACCATTAATTTAGTTAAAGATAAAGTCAGGGACTCAAGCGGCCGCAAAGTTGGCCGCAACGACCCCTGCCCTTGCGGAGCGAAAAAACCGGATGGAACCCCGATAAAGTTTAAGCATTGTTGCGGCAAATAAATTTTGATTTAAATTAAAGCAAGCGGAGCCCCGTTGTATAACTGGGGCGGGTCGGGGAAAAAATTTAAAAAGTGTTGTGGAAAATAATGATTAATTTTATTTAATTTTAATTATTTATTTTTACTTGATTTTATAATTAAATTAAATTAAAATTAAAATGCATCTCAAAATAGTTTAAAAATAAATTAAATTTGGCGTTAATTAACGACATCCTTATTTTATGGCAGAAAATTTTTTGCAGAAGTTATTTCAGCCCAGCCAGCGCGGCAAACACTGGTGGATTTTTGTTTTTGTTATTATTTTAACTTTAATTGCTGGTTTAATTGATTTTGGCCAATATTACAATAAAGCAGTGGCTAGATACAAGTTGCCTTTACCCCAAACCAAAGAAATACCATTTAGATTGGGTTTGGATTTATTAGGCGGCACACAACTCGTTTATCAAGCTGATGTTTCAGCTGTATCAGCCACAGACAGAAATAGCGCGGTTGAAGGCGTGCGCGATGTGATTGAGCGGCGGATTAATGTTTTTGGCGTCAGTGAGCCCAATGTCCAAGTCAATAAAACATCTGGCGGCGATTATCGGATTTTAGTTGAACTAGCCGGCATTAAGGATATTAAGGAAGCAATTAAAATGATTGGTGAAACGCCGCTATTAGAATTTAAAGAACAAAATCCCGGAGTGAGACAGCTGACTGACGAAGAGAACCAACAGCTAGCTGATTATAATAAGCAAGCAGAAACCAAAGCCGAAGAAATTTTAGGCAAGGTTTTGTCTGGCGGTGATTTTGCCGCTTTAGCCAAACAATACAGCGAAGATGAAAAAACCAAAGAAGCAAGCGGTGATTTGGGCTGGGTTACGACTAACGATCAACCTGAATTAGTGGAATTAGCCAAAAAAATTCCTGTTGGCAAAACCAGTACAGATCTAACTACTAGCGGTTTAGGCTACGAAATTATTAAATTAGAAGGCAAGAGAGATAAAACTGATGCTTTTACCAATCAGCCAGTGCAAGAGGTCAAAGCCCAGCATTTGCTAATTTGTTTTACGGGCGCGACTAATTGTGAGAGCGGTCTGGTGAAAGAGGAGGCCTATGAAAAAATTAAGAAGTTAAAAGAACAGGCAAATGCTGAAAATTTTGTCAGTTTAGTTAAGCAAAACTCTACCGAGCCTAATGCCCGCGAAACTGGCGGTGATTTGGGCTGGTTTGACCACAGTGCAATGGTTAAGCCGTTTGCTGACGCGGTTTTTGCACAAGAGACCAGCACAATTTCCGATATTGTGGAAACAGAATTCGGCTATCATTTAATTTTTAAGCAGGCTGAGAGAAAAATTGAAGAATACCAAATTAGGCATATTTTAGTTAAAACAAAAACCGAAGAAGATATTATTGGTAAGCAAAGCGAGTGGAAAAATACGGAATTAACCGGTAAAAATTTAACCAAAGCAGTGGTTGAATTTAATCCTAATGATAATTCACCGGAAGTTTCTTTAGCCTTTGATGCTGAAGGAGCTAAAATGTTTGAAGATATTACTATCCGCAATGTTAGCAAGCCAGTGGCAATTTATTTAGACGGTTATCCGATTAGCGTGCCAACGGTTAATGAAAAAATTAGCGGCGGCAAAGCAGTAATTACTGGAAAATTTAATATACAAGAGGCAAAGTTGTTAGCCCAGAGATTAAATGCTGGTGCTCTGCCGGTGCCGATTAACTTGGTCAATCAACAAACAATTGGCCCGAGTTTAGGACAAAAGTCAGTAGTTGATAGTTTGCGAGCCGGTATAATTGGTTTTTTGATAATCGCTTTATTTATGATTTTATTTTATCGTTTGCCGGGTTTGTTGTCAGTTTTTGCCTTATTAATTTATAGTTTGTTGGTTATGGCAATTTTTAAATTATGGCCGGTTACTATAACCCTGGCCGGTGTGGCTGGATTTATTATATCTATTGGTATGGCGGTGGATGCTAACATTTTAATTTTTGCCAGAATGAAGGAAGAAATTGCCAGTGGCAAACCTTTAGCAAAATCTATTGAAGAAGGTTTTAAGCGCGCTTGGACTTCAATTCGCGATAGCAATATCTCCACTTTAATTACTTGTTTTATCCTGATTCAGTTTACCACCAGCGTAGTTAAGGGCTTTGCCATTACTTTGGCTTTAGGCGTCCTTACCTCAATGTTTACTGCTATTTTTATCACCAGAAACTTTTTGACTTTAATACCTAGCCAGTGGCTGGAGAATAAGCATTGGCTGATAACGTCGGGGAAATCCGCGAATAATAAATAGTTATCATTGATTTATCAAGATTTATTATACATATCGAAAATTCTAAATTCTAAATTCTAAACAATTTTCAAAATTCAAATATCAAATTTTAATTGTCATTGCGGGCTTAGTTCACCCCGTACTTGATACGGGGCAATCCAGAAAAAATGCCTGGGGAAAAATTATAGCATTTATACTTAGATTACTAAGAAAACAGTCCGTATTTCTGGATGCCCCGCATCTGCGGGGCATGACAGAAATTTGGATGCTGAATCCCCAGTCATTCGACGGGGCAAGCAAGTTCAGCATGACAAAATAATCATAGCAAACTTTTAATTATCTTGTTTTGGATTTTGGATTTGGGTCATTAGAATTTGTTTATGATTTAGGATTTAGATATTAGGATTTATAAAAAGTATGACTAATTATAAAATAATTCAAAAGAGAAATATCTGGCTGACTTTTTCTGGAGTATTATTTGTAACTCTCGGCCTGGCTCTATTGGTTTGGGGCTTTAAATATGGCATTGATTTCACTGGCGGCAGTTTGCTAGAAGTAAAATTTTTAGCTAATCGGCCAGTCGTGAGTGAATTAGCTAGCAAGTTAGCCGATTTAAAGTTAAGCAGCTTAATTATTCAGCCAGTCGAAGAAAGTAATATTATTTTCCGTTTTCAGCAAACAGATGAAGAAACCCACCAAGCTGTTTTAGCCAAATTAAATGAATTAGCCAAGACCGATAATGGGCAAAGCGCTTTGGAAGAGCTGCGTTTTGATTCAGTTGGCCCGTCAATTGGCGCGGAACTGAAAAGAAAATCGCTTTATGCCATATTTTTTGTTTTATTGGCGATTTTACTTTACATCACTTATGCTTTTAGAAAAGTTTCTAAACCAGTCGCTTCCTGGAAGTATGGCACGACAGCTTTAATTGCCTTAGTCCATGACGCGGTAATTACTTTGGGTATTTTTGCCGCTCTGGGTAAATTTTATAATATTGAAATTAACACTGCGTTTGTGGCGGCGGTTCTGACTGTGCTCGGTTACTCTGTCCATGATACGATTGTGGTTTTTGACCGCTTGCGCGAGAATTTGCCAAAAAGCAATGAAGATTTTGAAGGTACGGTTAATATCAGCTTAAACCAAACTTTAGTGCGCTCAATTAACACTTCTTTAACAGTTCTATTGGTTTTGGGCTCAATTATTTTATTCGGCGGCTCATCGATCAGAACTTTCGCCTTGACTTTGGCCATTGGTATTTTCTTCGGCACCTATTCATCTATTTTTGTCGCTCCGCCGATTTTAGTTATTTGGGAGAAGCTGAAGAGATAAAAAGTAAGAAATAAAACTTATTTTAAAAAGATTTTATTTTTAAGTATTGTTTGACAGAAGCATATTTGGTTGATATATTTTAAGTATGAAGCAACAGTTAAAAGAGCAGATTAATTATTGGAAAAAATCTGCTCAAAAGAGTTTTGACGCAGCGCATGTTTTATTTAATAATAAACATTATGATTTTTGTCTTTTTTTTGGACATCTTGCTTTAGAAAAATTACTTAAAGGTTTAGTTGTAAAACAAACAAAGAGGGCAGCTCCGCCTATTCATCATTTAGAAAAATTAGCTAATTTAATTGAATTAGAATTAACAAAAGACACAGTAAAACATTTAAGAATTATTACTGATTTTAATATAGCTGGTCGTTATGCAGAAGCAAAGTATGCTTTTTATAAAAAATGCACAAAAGAGTATAGCGAAAGATATTTAAAAATTATTAAAGAATTATTTTTATGGCTAAAAAAAGAATACCAAAGCAAGTAGAAAAAAAAATCAAAGAGTATGTTGACATACTTAAGGCTGATAATTTACCTATAAAAAAAGTCATTCTTTATGGTTCTTACGCTAAAGGCAGACAGCATAAATGGAGCGATATTGATGTATGTATTATTTCACCTAAATTTAAAGATCCGTTTAAAGCTTTGCAATATTTATCATTAAAAACAATTTTTGATATGAAATATACTATTGAACCAGTTGGTTTTAGTCCAAGGGCTTTTCAAGATAAATATGATTCGTTTATTTATGAAATAAAAACTACCGGGATTGAAATTTCAGTTTAGTTTTCGGTTTTTATAAGAAATTTTATATTAGAAAGTTCGGCGGTTATATAAAGTAGGGATTGATTGCAATCAATCCCTACTATTTTTTTACTTTGACAAAAGACTGATTTATAGGGTAAACTAGAAGCATGCTGAACAAATTTTTAGGAAAATTTAGCAAGGATTTGGGCATTGATTTGGGCACTACTAGCACCTTAGTTTATACTCCAGAGAAGGGAATTGTTATTAATGAGCCATCAGTAGTCGCTATTAATATGAGAACTGATGAAATTTTAGCAGTAGGCGTGGAAGCCAAGAAAATGTTAGGTAAGACTCCGGGACACATCCAAGCGATTAAACCCATGGTTGACGGCGTAATTTCCGACTTTGAAGTGACGGAAAAAATGCTCAAATATTTTATTGATAAAGTTCATGCCGAGTATTTTACGCTGCTGCCTCGTCCTCGGGTAGTAATCGGCATTCCTTTGGATATTACTGAAGTGGAAAAAAAAGCCGTCGAAGATGCCGCTAAGTCAGCCGGCGCGCGCGAAGTATTTTTAATTGAGCAGTCAATGGCCGCAGCCGTAGGTACGCGGCTGTCAGTGACTGACCCGACTGCCACCATGATAGTTGATATTGGCGGCGGCACTACCGAAATTGCTGTTATTTCTTTAGGCGGAGTGGTAACCTGGAAAACATTGCGTTTGGCTGGCAATGCATTAGACAATGATATTATCCAGTATGTGCGGGAGGAGTTTAATATTTTAATTGGCGAACAGGTGGCGGAAAATATAAAAATCAGAATCGGTTCAGCCGCGCCCTTAAAAGAAGGATTAGAAATGCCGCTTCGAGGCAGAGATTTGATTAATGGTTTGCCTAAAGAAATAATAATTAGCGACCATCAGGTCAGGGAAGCAATGTCGCGAATTATCCGCCAGATTATTGAGAATATTAAAATAACTTTGGAAACCACGCCGCCGGAATTAGCGGCTGATATTTATGAGTACGGTATTATTTTAACCGGCGGCGGCGCTCTGCTTAGGAACTTGGATAAAGAGATTGCTCAAGCGACTAAAATTCCAGTCAGAGTAGCTGAAGACCCGCTTACTTGCGTTGTCAGAGGCACGGGCATACTGCTGGCTAACCCGGAATTATTAAATAAAATAATTTCTCCGGCTACAGCAGAATACTAATGATCAGTTTTTACGCCTGGTAAATCATCAGTCTGGCTCCGCGCCTTTAAGAACACTCTATTTGCAATACTTTTTGAATCACGAATCATGAATTATGAATAATGCAAAGACAATAATTCATAATTCATTATTCATGTTATTATGTTAAAATTAAATATCAGAAAATATTTTATATTTATAGTGGTCATCGGGCTGCTTATTTTTTTACATTTTACTGGTATTTTATTTCCCTTAGAATCGCTGGTTAGCCGCTGGCTTAATCCGCTATTTAAGAATTTTTATTCTCTGGGCAGCAGTTTACGGACGAATTATGGCGCCAAATCCAGCCAGGAGGAACTGCTAAATAAAATCGGACAATTAGAGCGGCAAAACACTCAATTAACATTAGCTAATGCCAAGCTAAAGATTGCCGAAGAAGAAAATCAGGTCTTGCGGCAGAGCTTAAAGTTTTTAGCCAAAAGTCAATTTCACTATACTTTAGCTAATATTATTTCCCGCGGCGAATCAGTTAATTTGTTTGCCGGCAGCCAAACCGCGGTTATTGACAAGGGCTCGGCCGATGGTTTATTTCCCGGATTACCAGTGGTTAGTCCAGCTATTTATGATCCGGCCAATCAGGGGCTAATTATTGGCAAAGTCGTTGCTGTAAAAAATAATATTTCAGAAATTTGTTTTATAACTAATCAAGATTGTAAATTAGCAGTTTCTTTGTTTAACCAAACCAATACTAGCGGTATTGCCCATGGTGAATTAGGCCTGACTGTTAGGATGGAATTTATACCCCAAACGGAAATAATTAATATTGGTGATTTAGTTATTACCTCTGGGCTGGAGCAAAATATACCGCGAGGCCTAGTCATTGGCAAAATTAGCGAAATCAATAAAGCCAGCAATGAACTGTGGCAAAATGCTACAATTAAGCCATTGCAAGAGATTGATGATTTAATTATTGTGACGATTTTATTACCATAGATATTACTTGAATTTTAACTTCTAATGCAACAACTTTAATTAATCAGTTGATTAAAACTTTATATTATGATAAAAAATAAATCCTAAATATCTAAATTCTAAATCCTAAACAAATCCCAATGACCAATCCCGCATTTGCGGGACAAAACAAATACTAATTGCATTTTGTTTGGAACATTTGAATTTAGAATTTGTTTAGAGTTTAGAATTTAGGATTTAGAATTTTAAATATTATATCGGACAACAACTTTAACATTTTGGCGCTTCGCACCAATATTATTGCGTTAGATTTTAGAATTAAATTTATGCTGATTGAGGACAAACTAAAGAAAAATTTTATTTTGGCAAAGCTGACTACTTTTAAAATAGGCGGTCCGGCTAAGTTTTTTTTGGAAGCGAACGATAAAGAAGAATTAAGACAAGCTGTTGGCTGGGCCAAAAAGAGGGGAGAGCCATTATTTTTTTTAGCTGGCGGCAGTAATATCTTAATTAACGACCAAGGTGTAGCTGGCTTGGTGATAAAATTATCTGCTGAAAATTTATCTATTAAAGATAATAATGTTATAAGTAAAGCCGGGGCGAGTTTGTCGCAGTTAGTCAAGCTGGCTAATAAATATAATTTATCTGGCTTAGAATGGGCCGTAGGTATTCCTGGCACAATCGGCGGAGCAGTTTATGGCAATGCTGGCGCTTTTGGCCAGGAAATGTCTGCTCTAGTTAAAAACATAGAAGCATATGACATAGATAAAGATAGTTTTATAAATTTTACTAATCAGCAATGCCAATTTAGCTATCGCAATTCTATGTTTAAGCAAAAGAAAAATTTAATTATAACAGCAGTTGAATTAGAACTCAAAAGTGATTCAGCAGATAAAATTAAAGAGAGAATTAATGAATATTCTCGGTACAGGATGAATGCGCAACCCCCAGAATATAGCGCTGGCAGTGTTTTTAAAAATTTAACCCTAACTTATCTAAAATCTGTTAATTCAAGTCTAGCAGAGCAGGCAGAGCAAGCAGGCATAGTTAAGGGCGATAAGGTAGCCGCGGGCTGGTTGATTGATAAATTAGATTTTAAGGGACAACAGATCGGCAGGGCTAAAGTTAGCGAGAAACATGCTAATTTTATCATCAATCTTGGTCAGGCCAGCGCTGATGATGTGGTTCAATTAATCAGTTTAATTAAGCAGCAAATAAGAAATAAATTCAAGGTTCAACTTGAGGAAGAGGTGCAGTATTTCGGTTTTTAATTAAAGCAGTACTTACGCACCTAAAAAATATTTTTCAGGACAGTTGGCTAAAGTTAGTAATTTTTTCGTTGCGGAACTCCCCCGCATTAAATGCGGGGTCAAACAGTCCTCACTTCAAAAATTACTAACTTTAGCCAACCGCTAATCAAACGCGTAAGTTCTGTTAAAGTATAAAATAAAAATAAATTTGGCTATTATTAGCCATTTTTTTTGTTATTTTTAGTAGCTTTTTATTTATTTTTTTTATTAGTTTAGTAAGGCGTCGAGGTCGGTATTTGACTAATAGGAAAAATCGTGCTATATTAAAGCCACAAAATATTATAGCAGAATAAAATACCGGAAAATAATTTGAAGATCATAATAAAGATTAAAATATTACTATGGCAGGAGAACAAAATACAATTTCTAACGGGGTGGAAAATAAATCAATCTTAGACCAAATTATCACTAATCATCAGGCCGAAGAAGTATCTCGGTTAGATGCTGTTGAGATAATTAATAGTTTATTTAATGAATTGAGCGAACGGGAGCGCGATGTTTTAATGAGACGCTTTGGTTTGCATGGCAAAAGCAGGGAAACTTTAGAAGAAATCGGTCAAGCCCATCAGCTAACCCGGGAGCGCATTCGGCAAATAGAAACTTCTAGCATTAAAAAGTTAAGACAGCTAGAAAATCTTAATAATTATATTAGCGGTTTGAAAAAGGTGATTAATCAGCTGTTGGAAGAACACGGCGGGTTGATGGAGAAGGAATATATGTTTGACAGTTTGGCTAATATTTCCGCCGGCGGCTATAAGACTAAAGAAAAAGATACTGAAACCCATCGCAGCCATTTTAATTTTTTAATTTCTAAATTGCTGTCTGATGAATTTGAAGAAATTAATAATTCCCAGCATTTTAAAAATTCTTTTAAATTAAAATACCAGGATTTGGAGCATTTGCAAGCTTTGACAGAAGAATTATTAGCCAAAATCAAAGAAGCTAAGAAGATATTTGCCACCGCGGAATTGATTAATCTAGCTAAGGAATTAGATAGTTATAAGGCAAATCAAGAAAGATTTGTCGCGCCGAATAACTTGGATATTTCTTCAATTTTTGATAATAATTTTTTTACGGAAAGAGCTGATTTAATTAATACTAATAAAGTAATTTATTCAATCTTAAAAGCAGCGCAAAAGATTGGGCAAAATAAATTCGGCTATTGGGGTATTAATCATTGGCGGGAAGTCAAGCCCAAGACTATTAATGATAAAATATATTTAATACTTAAGAATCAGGGCAAGCCGTTGCATTTTGCTGAAATTGCCGCCAAGATTAATCAAGTCGGTTTTGATAAAAAATTAGCTAATGCCGCCACTGTTCATAACGAATTAATTTTAGACGATAAATATGTTTTAGTCGGTCGCGGTTTATATGGCTTAAAAGAGTGGGGCTATCGCGCCGGAACAGTCGCTGATGTAATAAGCGAAGTTTTAGCCCAAACTAGCCAGCCCTTAAGCCGCGATGAGATAATTGCCAAAGTATTAAGCCAGAGATTAGTCAGAAAACCTACTATAAATTTAGCGCTAATGGACAAGAGCAGATTTACTAGAACCAGCAACGGCAAATATCAATTAGTTAAGATAAAAGCAGATAGCATACAGTAAAGATAAGTAATAATATTATAATGACATATAATAAGTTCTATTATTTGAAATAAAAATAAAAATGTTATTTTTTGAGCAAACAGGTTTAAATTTTGCCGAAAAAATTTTGGTTATCTTTAAGCCTGTTTTTTTATTTGGCAGTATTAAGCAAAATATGTTAAAATAATATCAGTTAATCAGTTAATCAGTTAATCAGTTGAGCAGTTGGGCAGTTTTTATTGTCATAAACCGATTAACTGTTTAACCAATTAACCAATTAACCAATTAACCAATGAACCGATTTTTATGGATCTAGTGATTGATTTACAACCAGTAGCGGATTTTTTCAATTTGCCGCCAGACATCATGATGTTGAAGATTCTTTTATGGTTTGGCTGGCTGCCGATTACCCTGACTTTTATTTGGGGATCAGCTCTTGTCTGGCGTCAATATATACGTCGGAAATGGTACCTTTCTCATAAACAGGTATTTTTAGCAATTGATATACCGCGGGGCAATATGCAATCGCCCAAGGCAGTGGAAAACATGTTTTGCTATCTGGCGGGAATGCACGGGACTTATAATTACCATGAGACTTGGTGGTTAGGCGAATTCCAGCTTTTTAGCAGCCTGGAGATTGTCAGCATTGATGGCTATATTCAATATTTAATCAGAACGCCGGAAAAATTCAGAGAGTTAGTGGAATCAGCTGTTTATTCCCAATATCCTGATGCAGAAATTACTGAAGTAGACGATTATGCGACTCCTTACCCGACCAAATTTCCTGATGAGCAGTATGATATCTGGGGAGGAGAATTTATTTTGGAAAAGGATAATGCTTTGCCGATTAGAACTTATCAAGATTTTGAACATACTTTTGGCGCGCC